>Ga0182742_1001159_pt1 | contig 35401 bp, 30 predicted proteins | sample eDN5th37CBELigMG_FD_128880 | JGI IMG/M metagenome (GOLD analysis project Ga0182742, IMG submission 128880) | Enriched Miracle-Growth compost microbial communities from Emeryville, California, USA - eDNA 5th pass 37_C BE-Lig MG (version 2)... ... | reverse complement strand
GCGGTCAACAAGGCCGATGGCGACAACATCCAGCGCGCGCAAAAGGCGGCGGCGGAATACCGCGCGGCGCTGCATATATTGAAGCCGGCAAGCGCAGGCTGGTCGCCCCCGGTGCTCACCTACTCTGCCTTGAGCGGCGATGGTCTGGCCGCGATCTGGCAGAGCATCTGCGATTATCGGCAATCTTCTGAAGCCTCGGGCGCGCTGACACGGAAACGCCGGGATCAGCAGGTCACGTGGATGTGGACGCTGCTGGAGGAACGGCTATATGCCGCACTGCGCGCCGACCCCGAACTGAAACGCCGGCTGCCGCAGCTGGAAAAAGCGGTGGCGGCCGGCACGCTGTCACCGATGCTCGCGGTGGATGAAATCGCCGCGGCCATGAAACTCGAACCGGAATTGTGATGTCCAGCCTGCAAAGCCGCCTCGCCACCCGCGACGACCTCGAAGCGCTGACCGAACTGATGGACCTGTCCATCACCGAATTGCAGAAGCCCTTCCTGAACGAGGCACAGATCGCCTCCAGCCGCACCATCATGGGGCTCGATACCCAGCTGATCGACGACGGCACCTATTATGTCGTCGAGCAGGACGGCGCGCTGGCCGGATGTGGCGGCTGGAGCCGGCGCGCCACGCTCTATGGCAGCGACCGCTCGCCCGGACGCGACGCCGCCCTGCTCGATCCGGCCAAGGATGCCGCGAGGGTGCGCGCGATGTACACCCATCCCGATTTCGCGCGCCGCGGCGTCGGGCGCCTCGTACTGGAGCTGTGCGAATCGGCGGCGCGCGGCGAGGGTTTCGTCCATGCCGAACTGATGGCCACGATGGCGGGCGTGCCGCTCTACCGGGCCTGCGGCTATATGGCGGTCGCGGATGTGACCGATGCGAGCGGCGGGACGGCGGTGCCGCTGGTACGAATGAGGAAGCGGTTGTGAAGCCTCGACCATAGCGCCCGTGACTGCTGCCGGATCATGCAGGATTGGAACAAAATACCGCCGCCGGGATTAGGCCAGAATGTCCGAAACCGCCGGGGGGGCGCCATTGGCTCGTGAAGGAATGGACTTGCTTGGCCTTCATCAGGTGCCAGCAGGCGCACCACTTGGCGATTGCGCGGTAGTCCTGATCGACCTCGACGGCAAGGTCCGGACCTGGAACGAATGCGCCGCCCGGCTTCACGGCTACGATGGGCAGGAGATCATCGGCCAGCCATTCTCACGCCTTTACAGCGAAGACGATCGGCAAAAACAATTTCCACAGCAGGATCTCGGGAATGCCGCCAGAGACGGACGCTTTGCGTCCGAGGGCTGGCGGATCCGGAAAGATGGCAGCCGCTTCTGGGCGTCCGCGCAGCTTGACGCGATGCGCGACGACCAGGGGCAGCTTGCCGGCTACGTCAACGTGACGCGCGACATGACCGGGCTGGAGCGCGAGCACCGCAAGATCCTGGAAAGCGAGCTACGCTACCGGCACCTTCTCGAATCGGTCGTCGATTATGCGATTTTTCAGCTCGATGCCGAGGGATTGGTCACGACCTGGAATTCCGGAGCGCGGCGGATCAAGGGCTACACGGCCGATGAAATCATCGGCAAACATTTCAGTGCGTTTTATACAGAGGAGGACCGGGCGGCCGGAATTCCCGCCAAAGCGCTTGAAACGGCGGGGCGCGAGGGACGCTACGAAGCGGAAGGATGGCGCGTTCGAAAGGACGGCAGCCGTTTTTTTGCATCGGTCGTCATCGACCGGATTGTCGATGATGACGGCCAGCTGATCGGATTTGCCAAGGTCACGCGCGACATCACCGAAAAGCATCAGGCCCAGCAGCGGCTGAAGGAAACGCAGGAGCAGCTGGCGTCCGCGCAGAAAATGGAGGCGATCGGCCAATTGAGTGGAGGCATCGCCCATGACTTCAACAATCTCTTGATGATCGTTCTGGGCAATCTTGAAACCGCCCAGCGCAACGTCCGCAAGATCGGCAATGAGCAATTGCAGCGGACCCTGGCAAACGCTTCGCGCGGCGCCCAGCGGGCGGCTGCGTTGACCAGCCGCCTGCTGGCGTTTTCACGCAGGCAGGCGCTCGATCCCAAACCGATGGACGTCAACAAATTTCTGTCCGGCGCGGTCGAATTCCTCTCGCGCTCGCTCGGCGAAACCATCGAAATCGAGACGGTGGGAAGCGCGGGATTATGGCCTATCGAGGCCGATCCCAATCAGCTCGAATCCGCCCTCGTCAATCTTGCGATCAACGCGCGCGATGCCATGCCGAAGGGCGGCAAACTCACGATCGAGGCGGCGAACACTTTCGTAGATCTCGATTATGCAAGGGTCAATCCCGAGATTAGCGCCGGCCAATATGTGGTGATTGCCGTCACCGATACGGGCACCGGCATGTCGCCCGAGATACAAAGCCACGCATTCGAGCCGTTCTTTACGACAAAGGAGATCGGTCATGGGACCGGCCTCGGCCTGAGCCAAGTCTACGGTTTTGTGAAGCAGTCCGGCGGGCACGTAAAAATCTACAGCGAGGTCGGCGAAGGCACGACCATCAAAATGTATTTTCCGCGCTTGCTCGGCATGCACGCCACCGAAGGCGAATCCGCCGAGCCCGCGGTCGTCCCGGCGGACATCGGAGAGACGATACTCGTGGTTGAGGATGATGAAGGCGTTCGGAGCTATCTCGCCGAAACCTTGCGCAGCCTCAATTACACGGTGTTGACCGCCGCCAATGCGCAAGCCGCCTTGACGGTGCTTGTGCAAGACAACAAGCGCGTCGACCTGCTCCTGACGGACATCGTGATGCCGGGGCTCACCGGGCGCGAACTGGGCATCAAGGCGCGCGCTTTCCGCCCCGATCTGCCGATCCTCTACATGACGGGTTATTCCAGGAACGCGGTCGTTCACCAGGGCCGCATCGATCCGGGCGTCGATCTGCTCCAGAAGCCTGTTCGGCAGGCTGATCTGGCGCAACGCATCCGCGACATACTGGACCGGGAGCGCGGCAGCGATCCGCGATAACCTGTCGGCCACCCGCTCGACGCGGGTCATGCCCGGCGCGCGAAGCGCCTAAGGCAAAATCACTGACGATGCTTCGCCTTTCGGATCACTCGGCGCCGCCGGACTGGTCGGCACGGCCGAAGACGCCGATGTCGGCGGACTTGGCTCCTGTCGTGTCGATCACCGAATCCGCTGAAGCCAGCCCTCTTTTGAGCAGTTCACGAATGGCCGCAGCCCGGCTGGGCATTCGGTGCTCGAAGCGGAAATTATCAACGAGCTGAAGCTCCTGGGGCGACAGCATGATCTGCAGGCGTTCATCCCGCGTGCTCATCACAGACCCAAAATGAGTAAAGACCACCTTTGAAGTATTTAACGCATACGGCTGAAACTGCAAGAAGCAAGACTTTAACTTCAAATACCACTGAAAAATCAATAACTTGGAGATTGCAACCGCGGAGGTTCCGTGTAGGATGGCTGTATGGATTATCGCGCCTATCCGGTCGGTCCTGACGGACACCTCCAGGCTCCCACGGTGATCGTGGCGGCTTCCGATGCGCTTGCGATCGATCAGGTCAAGCGGTTGCTCAATGGATTGCCGATCGAACTGTGGCAGGGCTCGCGCATGGTCGGCTGGTTTGATCGAACAAGCGATGGGTTCATCGCCGAACGCGTCCCTCGCGAGCCACGCCAGCAGATGTAAGTTTGCGTTCTCGGCGCGTTTAGGGAATGACCGTCCGCAGGGATAGCGTTCCTCGCACCCCTTACAAGGCCGAAGCGACACCACGTGGTCACACCTCGTTTGCATGCGACCGCATACCGGCGGCGCATCGCCATCTCTCCGAGCCGCATGCATCGCGCCATCGCCGCACCGTCCTCTCGATCAAGCGCAGCATCGCGCGCGCGCAGGCTGCGCATTCTCGTCACCGGCTTCGGCCCCTTTCCCGGCGCGCCGGAAAACCCGACCGGCAAGCTTGTGCGTGCGCTGGCGCGCGGGCAATGGCCGGGTGCGATCGTCAAGGCGCATGTCTTCCACACCCGCTATCAGGCGGTTGACCGCGCGCTGCCGCGACTTTTGAGGAATTTCGAACCCGATGCGCTGATCATGTTCGGGCTCGCCACGCGTTCGCGTGCGATCCGGATCGAGACACTGGCCCGCAACCGCATCTCGCATCATCCGGATGCCGGGGGAGACACGCCCGGGCCCTGCCCCATCGACAAGGCTGCGCAGCGCAGCCTCCCCGTCAAGGCGCCGGCCGCCGCGATGCTGCGCGCCTTGGAGCGGGCCGGCCTGCCGGCGCGGCTGTCGCGCAATGCCGGCGATTATCTGTGCAACTACGTGCTGTGGCATGCGACCTGTGCGGCGGCCGCGCGGGGCGGACCGAAATATGCCGCCTTCGTTCATGTGCCACCCCTGTCCCCGCGCATGACCGAGGAGAGGCTGCAGGACGCCGGCGCGGCGATCCTTAAGGCCATCATCGCACCGCTTCGCAGGCGCTGAGCCTTCGCGCGCCGTTCCGCTGCCGCCCTTGATTTGGGATGCGCGTCGGGCGAGAGACATGGGCCATGATCGCCCCGCTCGCTGCCCGGTTTGCCATGCCTCTCGCCGCGGTCGCAGCGGCGATCGCGCTCGCGCTTACGGCCACCGCCTCCGCGCAGACGCCCGACCAGTTCGACAAGCCGGTCGCGGTGCGCAGCCTGACGCCGAAGCCCGATGACTCGACCGAAATCCGCTGCACCTATTTTGCCGACCTGATGGTGCGCGAGACCCAGGAGGGGCCGGAGTCGGAGAATGCGGCGATCGTGCGCGATGCCAGGGCGCCCTGTGCCGCCACGGCCGGCCCGGGTGAAACGATCCTCGACACCAATGGCATGACGCTGGACGGCCGCCGCGGATCGTATCTGTTGTTCTCCGATCTCAATCCGCATGGTGCGACCGGCTTTGTCATCATCGACGCGGCCAGCGGCAGGATCCTGTTCCGCGATTCCGCGCTGAGCCATCCGGTGCTCCAGAATCTGGCGCTGGAGAACGGCAGCCTGCGCCTGCGTTATCGGCGCGGCGTGAATGCGCCCTGCTCGCTGATGGAGAATGCGAAGGCGTGCTGGGCCGAGCTGATCAAGGGTGGCCAGATTCCGGCCGACATGCAGGCGCCCGCGTCCGGTATCTGCAACGACGCCTATGCGCGGGAGAAGGCGCCGCGGGACAATCCGAGCATCGTGCTCTATGCGACCGAGGTGGTCATCGAACCCGGCGGGACGACGACCGTGTTGTCGCGCGGCGCTGCCGCATGCGAGTCGATGCCGTAGCAAGCCATTTCATCGCTCTAACGAGTGCAACGGCTTTACCTCCCCCTGAAAGGGGGAGGTCGGTCGTCTGAGCCAAGCGACGGAGACCGGGGTGGGGTGATATGATCGAAGCGCAGATGCATCTCGTTTGAAACTGCGACCCCACCCCGCCTCACGCCGCTCTTACCCCCCACAAGCGGGAGGGTAAGAGCGGTGTGCGTCGCTGCGATATGCGACTCTGCCTGAGCACAGCAGGTGGCCCCCGGCTTAACCGCTTAACCCTGTCCGCCGATTGCTATCCGCCCGGCGGCTCATCAAGCCGTCTTCGGGACTATGGTGATGCGGACCCCGCGACACCGGGAGCATCGCCATGACCATCACCCGCCGCACCATCATCGGCGCCGGAGCCCTTGCGGCAACCGGCGGCACCGCGGCAGCGGCAGCGGCGCCGCTGCTCGGCATCGACGCCGGCGATCTCGGGCTCAAGCCCGATGCGCCGCAGGACCAGACGCAAGCCCTTCAGCGGGCGATCGAGCGCGCGGCGCAGGCGCGCCTGCCACTGCTGCTGCCGCCCGGCAGCTATCGCGCCGCGGGGCTGCGCCTGCCATCGCACGGAAGGATCGCCGGCATACGCGGTGCGACGCGCCTGTCCCTTGCACATGCGCGCCCGATGTTTGTGAGCGAACGCGCCGAGACCATCGATCTCTCCGGCCTCGTCATCGATGGGCTCAAGGCGAAGTCCACCGAGGGCCGCGCGCTGGTGCATCTTGCGGACGCCAGCGACATCCGCCTCACCGATTGCAGGATCGTGAATGCCGGAGGCAACGCGGTCGCGCTGGAGCGCTGCTCGGGCGCCGTGACCTCCTGCGTCATCGAAGACGCGGGCGATGGCGCCCTGTTCGCGATCGACTCCACGGGGCTGCGCATCGCCGGCAACGTGATCCGCAGGTCCGGCAATAACGGCATCCAGGTCTGGCGCTCGGCGCCGGGCAACGACGGCACCATCGTCACCGACAATCGCATCGAAGAGACGCGGGCGGATTCCGGCGGCGACGGGCCCTATGGCAACGCCATCAGCGTGTTCCGCGCCGGCAATGTGATCGTGCGCGGTAACCGCATCGACGGCTGCGCCTTTTCTGCGGTGCGCGGCAATTCCGCGTCCAACATCCAGATCGCCGGCAATGTCTGCACCCGCATGGACGAGGTCGCGATCTATTCGGAATTCTCGTTCGAGGGCGCGGTGATTTCCGGCAATACGGTGGACGGCGCGACCACCGGCATTTCGGTGACGAATTTCGATGTCGGCGGGCGGCTTGCCGTGGTGCAGGGCAATCTGATCCGCAACATCCGGCCGGCCGGGGCGGATCGCGGCATCGGCATTGCGATCGCGGCCGACAGCGTCGTGTCCGGCAATGTGATCGAGAATGCGCCGCTGCGCGGCATCGAGGTCGGCTACGGCCCGTATCTGCGTGACGTGATCGTCAGCGACAATGTGCTGCGCACGGTCGGCATCGGCATCGCGGTCAGCGTGGTGCCAGGCTCGGGGACCGCGCTGATTGCGGACAATCTGATCGCGGATGCCAAGGGCGGCGCGGTGGTCGGCATGGAATGGGAGCAGCCGGTCACCGGCGACATGACGAGGGATGGCGCCGGCCGCTTCGCGCATGTCACGCTGAGCGGAAACAGGGTGCGCTGATTTTCTTCCCTCTCACCGTAGGGGGACGGGGAGCGGGAGCAGACCGACTGCGCGGCAAGCGCGACATCACATCCGGGGCGGCGTCCAGTTCCTCGCCCTTGTCCGGCCGTAAATCCCTTCTTAACTTTGCGCCATGCCGTCCCCATTCCTGCCGCGCCGCCCTTCTCAAAGGACATCCTGGCGCAACACCATCATGCTCACCCTTCTCGCTCTTTTTCTCCTGCCGGTCGCGGCAAGCGCTGCCCTGTTCGCCCTTGAGGACCGGCCCAGCAGCTGGCGCAACGCCGACTGGTCGAGCGTCGGCGCCCTGCCCGCCGCCGCCGCGCATCCCGAGGCTCGCGTCCTGTTTCTGTCCGGCCGCACCGGCGGCCTGAAAGGGGCGGTCGCGGTCCATAGCTGGGTGGTGTTCAAGCGCGCCGGCGCCAGGAGCTGGACCCGCTATGACGTGGTCGGCTGGGGCAATCCGGTGCGGCGGAACGGCTGGGCGCCGGATGGCCGCTGGTACGGCTCGGCCCCGACCGTCGTCGCCGACATCACGGGCGCGCAGGCGGAAGCCATCATCCCGGCGGTCGAGAAGGCCGTGAAAGATTACCGCTATGCCAATTACGGCGATTACCGGCTCTGGCCCGGACCGAACAGCAATTCCTTCGTCGCCGCGATCCTGCGCGACATCCCGCAGATCAAGGCGACACTGCCGCCGAACGCGATCGGCCGCGACTTCCGCCCGGGCCCCTATCTCGGCTGGACCGACAGCGGCACCGGCGTCGAGGCCAGTCTCTACGGGCTGCTCGGCGTGAAGCTCGGCTGGGTCGAAGGCGTCGAGTTCAATCTGGGTGGCCTCGTGGCCGGGCTCGATCTTCGCGATCCGGCGCTGAAGCTGCCGGGTTTCGGGCGGATCGGCCTGCCCTCCTCCACGGCAAATGCCGCGCTGGCCCCATTGCGATAAGCTCGCTCCTTAATTTGATTCTGCAGCCCGGATGAGCGAAGCGGCATCCGGGCTACGGGGGCTGATGGCCACTCCGCGAAAAACGCCACCGATCCTGTCAATCATCGTGCCGGTGCACAACCAGGCGCGCACGATCGGCCAGACCCTGCATGCGCTGCAACCGTTCCGCGCGCGCAATGCCGAAGTCATCGTGGTCGATGGCGGATCAAGCGACGCCACCGCGACGCTCGCCCGCCCGCTTGCCGATCAGGTGATCACCGCGCCCCTCGGGCTCGGCCGGCAGATGAACGAAGGCGCCAAGGCCGCCAACGGATTCATCTTCCTGTTCCTGCGCCCCGAAACCACGCTGCCGCCCGATGCCGACACCCAGGTGATGTATGGCCGCGCGCGCGACACCGCGGTCTGGGGCCGGTTCGATCAGCGCATCGCCGGCCGCCACATGCTGCTGCCGCTGGTGGCGCGCTTCCTGAACTGGCGCTCGCGCGTCACCGGCATCGCCAGCGGCGAACAGGCGATCTTCGTGCAGCGCGAGACCTTCTTCCGGATCGGCGGCTTTCTGCATATCCCGGCGATGGAGGACATCGAACTCTGCGGGCGGCTGCGGGAGATTTCGCCGCCGATCTGCGTGACCTCGCGCGTCACCGTGCCCGGCGATCGCTATGACCGCGACGGCGTCCTGCGGACGCTGCGGACCATGACGGCGATGCGCTGGCGCTACCGGATGGGCGCAAAGCCGGAAGCGCTGGCGAAGCGGTACGGCGCTGAGCGCAGCGCTGCGACGAAACCCGCGCAGGACACCCCTGCGGTCGCGCGCAAGCCGGACTCCGGTCGGCCCGCATCCCCGCCGGAGCCTGTCGTGCAAACTAAAGCGCAGCCGCGCCTGCGCGGACGAGCCGACAAAGCCTAACTGACCCGGATCAGCACCAATCCGCACACGATCATCAGTGCAGCTGCAATGCGGGCCGGGCGGAGCGGCTCCTTCAGGAACGCGACGGCAATGAGCGCGCCGAACAGCACGCTGGTTTCGCGCAATGCCGCGACCAGCGCGATCGGCGCCAGCGTCATCGCCCAGATCGCAATGCCGTAAGACAGAAGTTGCAGGCTGCCGCCGACCAGTCCGACAGGCCAGGTCCCCAGCATCGGCGGGACCGTCGAGATGGCCCCGGCGAGGCCGCGCCGGATCACGAAATAGACCATCATGATCAGCGCATTGCCGACGAACATCGCGAGCGTATAGGGATGCGGGTCGCCGGCGGTGCGTGCGCCGATGCCGTCAACCACAGAATAGAGGCAGATCGTCAACGCGGTGAACAGCGCGAAGCCGACGGCGCGCTTGTCGGGCGGTTCGAACAGCCGCCCGCCCCGCAGCGAGAGCAGGAGCACGCCGGCCGCCAGAATGACGATGCCCGACCAGCCGGCGGCGCCGATCCGCTCGCCGATCAGGAGCGTAGTCGCGCCTGCGGTCATTAAGGGCGCGGACCCGCGCGCGAGCGGATAGACCTGTCCGAGATCGCCGGTGCGGTAGGCTTCGCTCAGTCCGATGAAATAGAACAGGTGGATGACGACCGAGGCGATCACCCACGGCCATGCGGCCGCCGGCGGAAGCCCCACGAACGGCATGAGCGCGAGCGCGGCAAGCCCTGCGCCGGTGGTGATCAGCACAGTGGACGACAGCGGATCGAGCCCGGTCTTGATCGCGGCATTCCAGCCGGCATGGCAGGCGGCCGCGAACAGAACAGCGGCGAAGACGAGGGAGTCCAACGATCGCTCTCAGCCGCCCTGCCCCTCTCCCCTTCGGGGGAGAGGGTGGTCGAGGCTCGCAAGGCGAGCCGAGACCGGGTGAGGGGGAGTAGCCAGTTTCGATACGAGATCGGTCAGCACACCTTCGGGATTGGCGAGGATATCGTTGTTCGCATATCGAAGGACGACATATCCCTCGCGCGCGAGCCACTGGTCCCGTTGCGGGTCGGTGTCGGACGAGAAATGCTGTCCACCATCGGCTTCGACGACCAGCTTCCTGCTCAGGCAAACAAAGTCAGCGATATACGGGCCGATCGGTGCCTAGCGTCGAAACTTCGCACCTCCGAGCCTGCGGCTTCGAAGGAGGAACCAAAGCCTCTTTTCCGCGTCGGTCATCTCGCGCCGCATCGAGCGCGCGCGCGACGTGGCCAGCGGGGGACGTTCGTACCGCACCATCCTGCAAAGCCCCCTCACCCGGTCCGGACTGCGGCCGGACCACCCTCTCCCCCGATGGGGAGAGGGGAAGCACCTCGCGCTACAACCTGATGCGCAACAGCGCAGCGAGCTCACCGACGATGCCGCGGCGGAACAACAGCACGCAGATCACGAATATGGTGCCCTGGATGATGGTCACCCATTGTCCAAATTCGGCAAGATAGTTCTGCATCGCAATAATGATGAAGGCGCCGACCACCGGGCCGAACACGGTGCCAAGGCCGCCGACCAGCGTCATCAGCACCACCTCGCCGGACATCGTCCAGTGCACGTCGGTCAGGGAAGCGAGCTGGACCACCAGCGCCTTCATGCCGCCGGCGGTGCCGGACAAAGCCGCCGACAGCACGAAGGCGAGCAGCTTGTAGCGATCGGTCTTGTAACCGAGCGAGATGGCGCGCGCCTCGTTCTCGCGGATCGCCTTGAGCACCTCGCCGAACGGCGAATGGATGATGCGGTAGATCAGCAGAAATCCGCCGAGGAAAACCACCGCGACGAAGGCATACATGGCGGACGGATTGGACAGGTCGATCAGCCCGAACAGACGGCCGCGCGGCACCGCCTGGATGCCGTCCTCGCCGCCGGTGAACGGCGCCTGCACCGCGAAGAAATACATCATCTGCGCCAGCGCCAGCGTGATCATCGCGAAATAAATGCCCTGCCGGCGGATCGCGATCGCACCTGCGACAAGGCCGAGCGCGGCTCCCGTGAGCGTGCCGGCAACGATGGCAAGCTCGGGCGTGAAGCCCCACGACTTGGCGACATAGGCCGAGACATAACTCGCCCAGCCGAAATACAGCGCATGACCGAAGGACAAAAGGCCGACATAGCCGATCAAGAGATTGAACGCGCAGGCGAACAGCGCGAAGCACAGGATCTTCATCATCAGCACCGGATAGATGAAGGCCGGCGCCACCAGCACGAACCCGGCAAGAATGACGAAACCGATCATCTCGCTGCGCGAGCGTTCGGTTGCTCCGGCGCCGGCCGTCACGCTGATCGCTTCCTGGCTCATGTCAGGCCGTCCGTCCAAACAGGCCCGCGGGCCGGATCAGCAGCACGATCGCCATGATGACGAAGATCACGGTGTTGGAGGCTTCCGGGAAGAACACCTTGGTCAGTCCCTCCACGACGCCAAGGGCAAAGCCGGTGACGATCGCGCCCATGATCGAGCCCATGCCGCCGATCACCACCACCGCGAAGACCACGATGATGATGTCGGCACCCATCAGCGGATTGACGCTGTAGATCGGCGCCGCCATCACCCCGGCCAGCGCCGCCAGCGCAACGCCAAAACCATAGGTCAGCGTGATCATCAGCGGCACGTTGATGCCGAAGGCGCGCACCATCGTCGGGTTCTCCGTCGCCGCGCGCAGATAGGCGCCGAGCCGCGTGCGCTCGATCACGAACCAGGTCGCAAAACATACCGCAAGCGAGAACACCACCACCCAGGCCCGGTAGTTCGGCAGGAACATGAATCCGAGATTTCGGCCACCGGTCAGCATGTCGGGCACCTGGTAGGGCAATCCGGACGATCCGTATTGCTGCCGGAACAGCCCCTGGATGATCAGCGCAAGGCCGAAGGTCAGCAGAAGGCCGTAGAGATGGTCGAGGTGATAGAGCCAGCGCAGGAACAGCCGCTCGATGATGATCCCGGTGATCCCGACAAGGATCGGCGCGATCAGCAGCGCCAGAAAGTAATTGATGCCGAAATATTGCAGCAGGAAGTACGCGGCGAAGGCGCCCATCATGTACTGGGCGCCATGCGTGAAGTTGATGATGTTGAGCATTCCGAAAATCACCGCAAGGCCAAGGCTGAGCAGTGCGTAGAACGAGCCGTTGATCAGGCCGAGCAGCAGCTGGCCGAACAGGGCTTGCGAGGGAATGCCGAAGATTTCGAACATGGTGCGACGCCCGAAGAGTTTTACCTCCCCCTGCAAGGGGGAGGTCGATTTGCGAGCGCAGCGAAGCAAATCGGGTGGGGGTCAATCCCGTCTCAACCGAGGACTCCCACCCGGTCGCTTGCTGCGCAAGCGACCACCCTCCCCCTTTCAGGGGGAGGGAAAGCAAGCGTCAGCCCTTCACCAGCGGGCAGCCGCCCTCGCTCATCGGCCGGAACGCCTGATCGGCGGGGATCGTGGCGCGCACCTTGTAGTAATCCCACGGTCCCTTCGATTCCGACGGCTTCTTCACCTCGAACAGATACATCGGGTGAATCTTGCGGCCGTCCTGACGCACCTCGCCCTTGCCGAACAGCTTGTCGTCGGTGGGCATCTCTTTCATCTTCGCGACCACCTTCGCGCCGTCGGCATCGCTCTTGAGCGCTTCGACCGCCTTCAGGTAATGCAGGACCGCCGAATAGACGCCGGCATGCACCATTGTCGGATGCAGGCCCTTGAATTGCGGCGCGAATCTCTTGGTGAACTCGCGGTTATTGTCGTTCAGGTCCCAGTACCAGGCCTCGGTCATGACCAGGCCCTGCGCGGTCTTGAGGCCGAGCGCATGCACGTCGGTGATGAAGGCCAGGAGCGCGGCGAGATTCTGGCCGCCCTGCACGATGCCGAATTCTGCCGCCTGCTTGATCGCATTCGTCGTATCGGCGCCGGCATTGGCAAGGCCGATGATCTTGGCCTTCGAGGTCTGCGCCTGAAGGAGGAAGGACGAGAAGTCCTGCCCCGGGAACGGATGGCGGACCTTGCCGACCACCTTGCCGCCGTTCTTCTCGACCACCGCCGAGGTGTCGCGTTCGAGCGCGTGACCGAAGGCATAGTCGGCGGTCAGGAAGAACCAGGTGTCGCCGCCGGTCTTGACGATCGCGTTGCCGGTGCCGTTGGCGAGCGCCCAGGTGTCATAGGTCCAGTGGATGGTGTTCGGGGTGCAGGCTTTCCCGGTGAGGTCCGAAGCCGCGGCTCCGGACACGAGGAACACCTTATTCTTGTCCTTGACGATCTGGTTGACCGCGAGCGCGACCGAGGAGGTCGGCACGTCGACGATCACGTCGACCTTGTCGACGTCGATCCAGGTGCGCACCACATTCGAACCGATATCCGGCTTGTTCTGATGGTCGGCGCCGAGAATCTCCACCTTCATGCCCTTGGCGGCGGCGCCGAAATCCTCGACCGCCATGCGCGCCGCGATCACTGAGCCCTGCCCCGACAGGTCGGAATAGGTCCCGGACATGTCGTTCATGACGCCGATCTTGATGACTCCATCGGTATATTGCGCAAGCGCGGTGCCGCAGCCCAAAGCGGCCGCGAAGGCGGCAGCGCAAAAGACATGCCTGGCTGAAAGACGTGGCATTCATTCCTCCCTTGGTTGGCGCTTTTTGCGCCGTTATACGCCGAGATAATCGTGCAGTTTATTCAGGTTCTGCTCCAGTTCGGAACTGAGCAATTTGTCGACCACCCGTCCATGTTCCATCACATAATAGCGGTCGGCCACGGTCGCGGCGAAGCGGAAGTTCTGTTCGACCAGCAAAATCGTAAAGCCCTGCGCCTTGAGCGCGCGGATGGTATTGCCGATCTGCTGAATGATGACGGGCGCCAATCCTTCGGTCGGTTCATCCAGCAGCAGAAGACGCGCGCCAGTGCGCAAAATCCGGGCGATCGCCAGCATCTGCTGCTCGCCTCCGGACAGCTTGGTGCCCTGGCTGGAGCCGAGCCGCTCCTTCAAATTCGGGAACAGCTCGAAAATCCGATCGAGCGACAGGCCCCCCGCTTTCACCACCGGCGGCAGCAGCAAATTTTCCTCGACCGACAGGCTCGCGAAAATGCCGCGCTCCTCGGGGCAGAGCGCGATGCCGGCCCGGGCGATCCGGTTTGACGGCAACCCGATCAGTTCGCGGCCCTCGAAGCGGATCGAGCCGGTGCGTTTCGCCACGATGCCCATGATCGATTTGAGTGTGGTGGTCTTGCCGGCGCCGTTGCGCCCCAGCAGCGTGACCACTTCACCCGGATAGACCTCGAAATTCACGCCGTGAAGGATGTGCGACTCGCCATACCAGGCCTGGAGATTTTCCACCGCGAGCAAAGCGGTGCGCGGATCAAGCATGGCCGGTCCCCATATAGGCCTCACGCACGTCCGGATTGTTCGACACCGTGGCGTAGTCGCCCTCGGCGAGAATGCGCCCGCGGGTCAGCACCGTGATCCGGTGCGACAGGTTGGAGACGACCGACAGGTTGTGCTCGACCATCAGCGTGGTGCGGTCGGCGGACACGGTCTTGATCAGGGCGGCGATGCGGTCGATGTCCTCATGCCCCATGCCGGCGGTCGGCTCGTCGAGCAGCAGCATTTCCGGGTCGAGCGCGAGCGTGGTCGCGATTTCCAGCGCGCGCTTGCGCCCATAAGGCAGTTCCACGGCCGGCACGTCGGCAAAGCCCGACAGCCCGACATCGCTGATGAGCGACATCGCGCGGTCATTGAACGTGTTGAGCACGCTGCGCGAGCGCCAGAAATCGAACGAGCCGCCGCGCTTGCGCTGCAATGCGACGCGCACGTTCTCCAGTACCGTCAGGTGCGGAAACACCGCCGAGATCTGGAACGAGCGCACCACGCCGAGCCTTGCAATGTCGGCCGGCTGCATCCCGGTGATATCGCGCCCCTTGTAGAAGATCTGGCCGCGGGTCGGATTGAGGAACTTGGTCAGGAGATTGAAGCAGGTGGTCTTGCCGGCCCCGTTCGGGCCGATCAGGGCGTGGATGGTGCCGCGCTCCACTTTCAGGTTGACGCCGTTGACCGCAACAAAACCGGCGAATTCCTTGGTCAGGTCCCGTGTTTCAAGAATGATTTCGCCACTCATGCCCGTGACGCCTGCCCCAACGTTCGCTGCCGCCCGCATGACTGCACGTCCTGCGCAAATGGTAAAGCCCGGCCGCGAAAAATCGCGACCGGGCTTTCCTCGTCTTTGATTAAGGCTGGCCAAGCCCGGACGGGCGGCCAGCCCTTTTTCGATCAGCGGACGTCGATCCTGATCGCGGTCCGCTTGATGTCGCTGCCGGAGGCCTTGGGCTTTTCCACGGCCTTGCCACCCGCGTCCGCAACCTTTCCGCCCGGAGCCGGCAGGACCTCGATCTTGCGGGTCGGACCCTGCTTCTGCAGACGCTCACCGAGCGAGCGGGTGTTGTTCTTGACCGTGGTCAGCGGCGCCTTGTTGAAGTCGTTCTTGATGCCGTCGACTTCAGGCTTGTCGCTGCATACCGCCTGGATCGTCTCCTTGCCCTTGTCGCCGAGCTTGTAGATGAACGGCGCTTTCGGACCGGGGAAGCTGACCGGGACACCCGCCTTGATCCGGTTATCCTGCTGGAACTTGTTGGGCAGCAGCACCGTCAGCGTATCCTTCTCGTCGATATTGGTCAGCGTCAGGAAGCAGTCCTTCGAGGAGACGATGGTGAAGATCGGCGTTTCGCCGAGCTTGTAGACATCCTTGTCGGAAGTCAGAGCCAGGTCCACATCCGGTGCCTTCACCTTGGCGACGCCGTTGCCCTCCTTCTTCTCGGCCACGACCTCCTTCGCCGACTTGTCCTCGTTGGCGGGCGCGCCGTCGTCGATCGGCTCCTCGTCGCCGAGTTCGGCCAGCTGGCGATACTTCGCCTCGAACTGGTCGCGCGGCAGCGAGTTCTGCTGCAGACGACGCACGGTCGGGATCAGTTCCGGCTTGAAGCCGCCGCTGGTGGCCTGCTGGAACTCCTCCTTGGTCATCCCGAGTTCGGCCGCCGCCATGGTCAGGTCGACGTCCTGCTCGTAACGCTGCGACAGCGCGGTGATCATCTCGAGCCCGTTGAGATTGAGGTTCGGATCAAGACCGGCGCGGTACATCGCGTCCTGGAAACGCTTGGCGTCCGCGTCGAGAACCTTGTCCATCCGCTCATTCTCGGGATAGAGCGCATCGATCTCGCGCAGTTCGGCGCGCGAGAAGGCCCGGCCGCCGGGGCCGGTGAGCGCGATCTTGCGGATCTCGTCCTTGGCCTTGATCATGCCGAACTCATGGCAGCCCATGCAGGAGATGCCATTGGTAACCGCAAGGTCCTTGGCGCGCTTGTCCTGCACGATGTTGGTCGGACCGGTATTGAGCGCCTTGCCGTCGGCCGTGTTCAGGTAATAGGCCTGGAAGCCGTTCGGCAGGCTGAAGATGGTTTCGCCACCGTCATGCTGAAACGCGTTGTCGCCTTTCGGGCCGAGCGGATGCTCGTACAGGTTCTGCTTGCCCTTGTTGCCGGCGAAGTCATACGAGGTCCAGAAATAGCCGTGCTTGGAGGGATGCCGCTCGATCAGACGATTGTTGCGGCTGACACCCGACACCTGGAAGCCGGCGCGCTGGGCGATGAACTTCTTGATGTTCGCCTCGATGTCGACGCCTTCGTCCTTGGCAAGCTGATTGTAATCCGGCGCAAGCTTGAGCAGCTTCTCGTACATGCCCGGGCGCGAGGCCGTGAAGGCGAACCAGTCGGCGCGCACATACGGCATCTTGCTGTCGGTCGCGGATACCAGGAGCTTCTTGTAGCTGGTCTCCGGCTGCATCTTGTACGGATAGGATTTCAGGACGGTCTCCCAGTCCTCCGCGGTCCAGCCGAGATCGTCGAGGCTGACGCGAATGATGGTCTCGCCCGGGTCGATCGCCTGGAAGCGGACCACATCCGGCGAACGGCTCAGGCTGTTGAGCAGCTTGATCACCGCCTGGCGATAGACCTTCATCGCCTTGTCGTCGGTGCAGGCATTCGCCAGATGCGTGAGCGTCAGGTAGCGAAGACCCTTGCGGCGCGGCTCGATCCGTTCCTTCTCGATATCGGCGGCGATCAGTTCGATCATGTCGGAATGGCTGACATAAGCCTTCGGGTCGCAGCTCTTCTTCAGGCCGTCGATCCAGGTTTCCAAAGCCGCGAGTTCCTCCGGCGAGACCGGATCGAACTTGCCCTGACCATTCGCCCAGTCATAAGGCATCTTCTCGTTGAGGATTTCGCTGAAGAGCCGCGACGCCTTGGCATTGCCCGGCAGGACGTAATGCGGATTGGAGGCGATCTCCTCCAGCTGCAGTATGTTGCCGAAATTGCTGGCCGCGTTCTCGCGCTTGTGCTCGACGCCGTCGAGATCCTTCTGGCTCAGCTGGCCATTCTGATGGCAGCGGGCGCAGTGTTTCTCAAGGACGTCGAAAGCCGCCTTGGCGACAGGGTCGCTTGGCGGGGTTACCGCAGCATTGGCAGCGCCGCCGAGGGAGAGGCCGAGGCCGAAAACGGCCGCGACAGCCAAACCCTTGACCGGGCTACTTACTCGTTGACGACCGCTCATAGTGGTCTCCCATTGCAAAATCGTTGCGACGCGCGGCGTAACTCGCCGTGTCGGTTGTTTGTGTCCGGCCGTGCAGATCGCGTTCAAAAGCTTAAATCAACCTGTGGGTTCGCCGGGGCCCCGGCCGCCGTAAGCCGGAATCTATCGCAATTCCGATCCGCCGCCGAAGGTCAAAATAAATGCGGCACCCAGCCGCTCTCTTCACAATTCGGTTGGCCGCAAAATTGGAGGGCGTGTTTGAGAACGAAAAAGACCCGCCCGGCGGGGACACACCGGACGGGTCAAGCGGACCGGCACAGGGTGGAAGGGGCGCGTGTACCGGTCACACCATTGGGCGGCGTCGCCTGAGCGACGGAGCCGCAATCGCTGTGCACGGATTTGGTCGCGCGACGCCGGCGGCCGGTTCAACGGGCGCAGACACTCATCAGGTCAGCAGGCACGCGACAGGGTTAATGGCCGAGCAGCCAGCGCACCCAGTCCGACACCACCTGCCAAAGATCGGCGGTTTTGCGCGCGAGCCAGTCGCGTGGCGATTCCGGCAGCGGCGCCGTTTCCGGACGGCGCGGATTGGCCCGGCGCCATTCACGCGGCGGCTCGAACGTGCCCGCCCACAGTCCGCGCTTTTCCGCGCGCGCATCGGCCTCTTCATCCTCATAGGGATTGCGACCGTCGCGTGATTTGATCGTGGTGGCGAAGCCCGCGCGCACCAGCTCGGAGGCAATGTCGCGGCCGCCAGCGCGACAAATCGCGACGAAGCGGCCGTAACGATCGGTCGAGACCGTCCGGCATTGTACCGGACTGGTGCCGATGATGCGGCGTAGTTCGGAGCGCGCGCGCAAGCCGCAGGGCCAGGCCTCGCCGGAGGCGTCGGTGCATTGCTGATGCAGCTCCGGCGCGTCGATGCCGTAGAGCCGATAACGATCGTGGCCGAGCGAAAATGAATCGCCGTCCGCGAGGCGGACCGGCTGCGGCCCGACCTGCGCTGTGGCAGACGCCATCAGCGCCACCACGGCCACGGCGCCCAGCGACGCCGTTCGCCAAATCTGTCCCCTTGAGAGCGCCAAGTTCCTATCGATCGCCGCCCTGCGCAGCGCTGCCGGCAATCGCGTCGGACCGTTCGCCGAGCGAGCGCAGCGCCTCATAAGCATCGGCGAGACCTGCACCAAAATCCTTGTCGCGGCCCCGTGGCCCAAGGTCGCGGGCGGTCGAGAGCAGCACGCGCCGCACCGAATCCGGCGACAGGCCAGGCTCGCGTTCGAGGATCAGCGCGGCGATTCCGCTGACATGCGCCGCCGCAAAGGACGTGCCGGTGGTGATGTCATAATTACCGCCCGGCGTCGGCAGCAGCAGCTTCACGCCAGGGGCCGCGACCGCGACATGATGCCCGCGGTTGGAGCCCTGGAACAGCTTGTCCTGCGCATCGGTTGCCGTGACCGCGATCACGTTCGGATCGGACGCCGGAAACAGCGGCGGTGATTTCGGACCGGCATTGCCGGCGGCGGCGATCAGCACGACGCCGCGCTTGCCGGCCGTGGCCAGCATCCGCGCCATGATCGGATCCTGCGGACCGGCGAAACTCATATTGATGACGCGCGCGCCCCTCTGCACCGCCCATTCCAGCCCTTTCAGGATGTTGAACGTGGTGCCTTCGGCGCTTCCGGAATCCGGATCGAAGGCGCGCACCGCCAGGATGCGGGCGCCGGGCGCAACCCCGGTCAGTTTCGACTGGGCGACGATCGCCCCAGCAATGGAGGTGCCATGGGCATGCGGCGAACCGTCGCCCCCAGCCGGGTCGAAGGCATCTTCGATGGTGCCCTCCAGTTCCGGATGCTCGGCGTCGATCCCGGAATCGATCACCGCGACCATCACGCGCTTGCCGAGCGCAAGGCCGTGCGCGCGCTGCAACCGCAGCTTATCGACCGCATACTGGATGCCCTGGCCAGTCGCGGATTGCTGCAGCATGAATCGGTAGTTCGGCTGGACCGAGAGAATATTCGAATCCGCCTCCAGCTCGCGGATCACGGTGGCGACGTTGCGGCCGTCGGGAATGGTCCAGCGGAACATCGTCGAGCCGCTCAGACTGAAAACCTGCGACTCCTCGCGGTTCAGCCGGTGCCTGCTTGCAAGCGCCTGCACCTCCTGCTCGCTCGGGCGGCCGGCGACTTCGATGACCACCTCGTTGGCAACCAGACGCCGCTCGCCGGCCGGCGGCAATCCGCTGACGCGGCGGGCCTGCGGCGCGGACGGCGCCGGCTCATCCACGCCCGGGACCGGCCGAATGGCCGCGCCGGACGGCGGCTGCGGCTGGCCCGACGGCGCGGTCTGCGCCTGCGCCTCGAGCGCACGGCTGCGCTTGACCGGCTTGCGCGGCTGCGGATTGGCGGGCGCGCTCTGCATCTGGAAGCCGCGGGCGGACGCGCCGTCCCGCGTTTGCGCCGGAGCCGGAACCGACAAGAGCGCCAGCAGACCGAAGGCAGCGGCTGCCGACACGGCTATGGAAATGCGCCTGTTGAGCAAGAGCGGCATGACGAAAGCCTCCGCGCGAACCTCGGCGGAGCGCTCCGCAAGGAGCGCTCTGCACCACGCCACGTCAGTTGGTGGCGGGAACGGCGAAGCTTATCACCTTGCTGTCGCCGAGCTTTTTCACGATTTCGGCAGTCTGTTCCTTCTTCGCGGGAACCCGGACCCGGAAGAAGCCATCGGCCGGACCGCCGACAATCGTCGCCTTGTTGGCGTCGAGGAATTCGGTGATGTCGCCGGCGCTCGCCTGCGGCGAGAAGCGGATCAGCGCCTCCACACCCTGTGGCGCGGACATGGTCGCCGGCGCCGAGGCCAGGTCCATCGAGCCGGTGCGCTCGCCGACCAGCTTGCCGATAATGCCAGCCTGCAGGAGAAGCGCGATCGCCGCAACGCCGCCGGCATAGGCGAGCGTGCGCGGCGACAGGCTTGCCATGAATTCGGAGATGCGGCCCATCAGGCTGAACGAAACCGCGGCCGGCGCGCGCGCCGGCTCGGCGTCGATCTTCTCGAACAGGGCCTTCATCGCACGCGCGGACGGCGCGCCAAGCGACTCATTGGCGGCGATGGTCTCGCCGAGTTCCTCGCGCACCATTTCGAACTGGCGGGCCAGATCGGTGTCATTGGCGAGCGCCTGCTCGACACGCGCTGTGTCGCGGCGGCTCAGCGTTCCCGCCGCATACCAGGGCAGCAGGCTTTCGATCTCTTCGCGCTCTGGCGCTTTATTCATTGTCGTGTTCATGGCCAACCTCTTTCGATTCCCGCCGCCCGCAACGATTCCGCCAGCTTCTTGCGCGCATAGAACATGCGCGTCTTGACGGTATTCTCCGGGATGCCAACGATCTCGGCGACTTCCTCCACGGACTTCTCGTGGTAGTAGACGAGGTCGATGATCTCCCGATGATCCGGCGTGAGTGTTTCGATGCACTTGCGCAGGATTTCGCTCGTATCCTTCTTCTGCATGACGGCTTCGGGGGTGTCGGAGTCATCCTCGATCGCCTCTGCAACTTCATCGTCCAGCTCGACGTCCTTGCGTCCCCGAAGGGCCGAAAGCGCCTTGAACCGCGCGATGGCGAGCAGCCAGGTCGAAACCGCGGAACGGCCCTCGAAGCGCCCGGCCTGACGCCAGACATCGAGGAAGACCTCGCTGATCAGATCCTCCGCCGTGGACTCGTTACGAACCAGACGAAGGACGAACCGGTAGACCCGTACATGGTGCCGCGCGAACAACACCTGCATGGCGAGCCGGTCACCGCCTGCGATACGCTGGATCAGGACTTCGTCTGATGTCTGCTGCATCGGGACGGCCGGCTCATGGTTTGGTCGCGGGACAGACGGACCCGGTTCAATTGGATGTGAGCGAATTTTTGGGCGGGGTCGAAAGAAATCCCCGGGCCATTCCTACGCCAGCGGGCGAATATTCCCAATAGGGGAATTTCGTCATTGTTATCAATGGCCTTTCCGGACCGATCAGGTATTGTCGCAGAATATGACCGCAACGTTCACTCTGGATTCGCTTAATTCGCTGCCGCTGCCGGGCTTTACCGGGGCGGTCGGCGACGTTTTCGAGCACGCCTCCTGGGTCGCGGATGCGGCTTTCGGGCACCGTCCGTTCCCGACCGTCGCCGCGCTGCATGAGGCGATGATGGGGGTGGTCCGGGCGAGCCCGGCGGAGCGGCAGCTCGCCTTCATCCGCGCCCATCCGGAACTCGGTTCCAAGGTCCGGCGCCTCGACATCACCGCGGACTCGCAGGCCGAACAGGGCGCGCTCGGGCTCGACAGCCTGAGCGACGCGGAATTCGCCAGGTTCTCGGAGCTGAATGCGGCCTATGCCGAAAAATTCGGATTTCCGTTCATCATCTGCGTGCGGCGGCACACCCGCGACTCGATCCTGAAACAATTCGCGCGGCGGCTCGCCAACGACGCCGAGACCGAGCGCCAGGCGGCGCTCGACGAGATCGCGCTGATCACCCGGCTGCGTCTCGTGGCGCGGGTGGACGGTCCGGGCAAACCCAAGACCGACGGCCGGCTCTCCACCCATGTGCTCGACAATGTGCGCGGCGGGCCGGCGGAGGGCGTGAAGATCGCGCTTTATGAAGTCGGCGCCAGCGCCCGCGCGCTGCTCAGGGAGGCCGTCACCAATGCCGACGGCCGGACCGATGCACCGCTGCTGGCGGGCGAACCGCTCCGTATCGGAACATACGAATTGCAATTCGCGGTCGCGGACTATTTTGCCGCCCACGGCATCGCACAACCCGACCCGGCCTTCCTCGATCTCGTGCCCATCCGTTTTTCCATCGCCGAGCCGGAAGGCCATTATCATGTGCCGCTTCTGGTGACGCCCTGGGCCTATTCGACCTATCGAGGGAGCTGACGTTGAGAAGCGCGTTGCACGCAGGCTGGCTGGCCAGCGCGCTGTTCGCGCTCTTCGCAATGATCGCGCCGCTGCAGGCGCAGGATCTTTACGCACCGGCCGATCCGACCTGGTCGGTACCGCAGGTTGGCGCCCTGCCCTATGACGAGAAAGGCATGCTGATCCGGCGCGGCCGCGACCTCGTCACCGCGACCTATGCCCATATCGGGCCGGCCGTCGCCGACGAAAGCAAGCGCTATACCGGCAACAACCTCGCCTGCAGCAATTGCCACCTGAATGCCGGCACCAAGAAATTCGGCCTGCCGCTGTGGGGGCTTTATGACAACTTTCCGCAGTATTCGGCGCGCGCAGGCGCGGAAGTCACGATCGAGGACCGCGTCAATTCCTGCATGACGCGAAGCATGAACGGCAAGCCGCTGCCGGATAGTTCGCCGGAGATGCAGGCCTTCGTCGCCTACATCAAGTTTCTCTCCACCGGCACGACGCGCGGCGAAAAGCTTTCGGGCCTTGGCGCCGGAAAGATGCCGCTGCTGCGGACCGCAGCCAATCCGGCGCGCGGGCGCATCGTCTATATGCGGTCTTGCGCGCAGTGCCATCAAGCCAATGGTGAAGGCGTGCTGCGCGACCCGGCTTTGCCTTCGTTCGGCTATCTGAATCCGCCGCTCTGGGGGCCGGACAGCTTCAACGACGGCGCCGGCATGTCGCGGCTGATCACGGCTGCGAATTTCATCCACTTCAACATGCCGAACGGGACAAGCTACACGCAGCCGCGGCTCTCGCCGCAGGATTCCTGGGATGTCGCCGCTTATGTCATTTCGCGGCCGCGGCCAAAGCGCGGAGGTCTCGACAAGGATTTTCCAAATCTCCTGCAAAAACCGGTCGATACGCCCTATGGCCCCTATGCCGACCGGTTCAGCCGCGCACAACATCAGTTCGGGCCATTCGGCCCGATCGAAGCTGCTATCGCTCGTTTGAAAGCGCAACAAAAGAAACACTGAGCCTTGGTAATCGCGTCAGACGCTGGCGTGTGACGATGCGCCTGCCCGCGACGCGCGGGCAGGACGATATGACCTGCAGTCATGCTGCCTCAGGCAAAGCAAAACAGGGAGAGACGCATGAACACCGCTGCCGTCCGACCGCTCTGTGCCGGAATGATCGCGCTCGCCTTCTGCGTTTCTTCGAACGCGCAGACCCTGTTCACCGATGTGCGCATCTTCGACGGCAAGAGCGCGTCGCTCTCTGCACCGTCGCATGTCCTCGTCAAGGGCAACACGATCGAACGCATTTCGACGGCGCCGATCGCGGCGGATGCCGGCACGCAGGTGATCGCCGGCGGCGGCCGCACGCTGATGCCCGGTCTCATCGATGCGCATTGGCACACGACGCTCGTGCGTCCCAGTCCCGCGGCAGTGATGGTGAACGATGTCGATTACACCATTCTCGTCGCGGCTGCAGAGGCCACCGACACATTGATGCGCGGCTTCACCACAATCCGCGATCTCGGTGGCCCGGCATTCGGACTGAAGCGGGCAATCGACGAAGGCCTCGTTGCCGGACCGCGCATCTTTCCCTCCGGCGCGATGATCACGATCACCAGCGGCCACGGAGACTTTCGCCACACTTACGAAATCCCCCGCGCGCTGGGAGCACCACTCAGCCGGGTTGAGGGGGTTGGCGGCGCGATGATTGCGGACAGTCCTGACATGGTGCGCACGCGCGTGCGTGAGCAGCTCATGCTCGGCGCCTCGCAGATCAAGCTGACTGCGGGCGGTGGCGTCGCCTCCCCGCATAGTCCGATCGATGTGTCGACCTTTACCGAAGCGGAGCTGCGCGCAGCAGTCGAAGCCGCCGAGAACTGGGGCACCTACGTGACCGTGCATGCCTACACATCGGCTGCGATCCAGCGCGCGATCGCGGCCGGCGTCAAATGCATCGATCACGGTCATCTGATGGATGAGGAAACCGCGAAGCTGATGGCGGACAATGGCATTTGGCTCAGCATTCAGCCGTTCCTTGACGATGAAGACGCCGTTCAGTTCCCGCCCGGATCGATACAGGCCTACAAGAAGGCGCAGGTCATTTCCGGCACCGACCGGGCTTACGGCTACGCGAAGAAATACGGGATCAAGACTGCGTTCGGCACCGATATCCTGTTTTCACCGCAGCTCGCTCATCGCCAGGGGGCCATGCTGGCCAAGATGACGCGCTGGTACAGCCCGGCAGAGCTGCTGAAGATGGCTACCTCCGTCAACGCCGAACTGCTCGCACTGTCGGGGCTGCGCAGCCCCTATCCTGGCAAGCTCGGCGTGGTCGAGGAAGGCGCGCTCGCCGACCTCATCCTGGTCGACGGCAATCCGCTGGAGAACATCGAGCTCATCGCCGATCCGGCGAAGACTTTTTTCGTCATCATGAAAGACGGCACGGTCGCAAAAAATACAATGCCGCGTTAGTGGGCACACTGCTAAGGCAGTTGCGCATGCAGCAGACGTGAACTGAGGACACGATGATTGATCTTTATACCTGGACCACGCCCAACGGACGCAAGGTCTCGATCGCACTGGAAGAACTGGGGCTGCCGTACAAGGCCCATCCGATCGACATCTCCAAGGACGAGCAATTCGCGCCGGCTTTCCTGAAGATTTCGCCGAACAACCGCATTCCGGCAATCGTCGACAACGACAATGGCATGTCTCTGTTCGAATCGGGGGCGATCCTGATCTATCTCGCCGACAAGACCGGCAAGCTGATGCCGAAAGAGGGCGAAGGCCGCTATCGGGTGATCGAGTGGCTGATGTGGCAGATGGGCGGTATCGGTCCGATGCTCGGCCAGGTCCACCACTTCGTGAAATACAACAAGGGCAAGGCGCCCTATGCCGAGGAACGCTATTCGAAGGAGGCGGACCGCCTCTACGGCGTGCTCGACCGCAGGCTGGAAGGCCGCGACTTCATCTGCGACGATTACTCGATCGCCGATATCGCGACCTGGCCCTGGATCTCCCGCTTCGAGTGGCAGGAAATCGATCTGAACAAGTTCCCGAACGTGAAGCGCTGGTACACCACGATCGCGAACCGGCCGGCCGTGCAGCGTGGCTACAAGCAGCCCAAGGATGTCGGTGACATCCCGATGCCGTGAGCCCGCTCGACGCTCCCCCAGAGGGGAATGGTTAACCGGAAGGACCAAGGCACGAAACAATCGGCCCGGTGAAAGGTAATCGTTGATTCAGAAAAAATTCGAATTGCGCGAAGCCTTTCACCATTTCCCAAAACCGCAACTGGTATTTGGAGGGATATAACGACGCGCGGGAGAGGCGCTCTTGCTTTCCATCCTGAACCTGTCGTTCCGCGGCTTGCTGATGCTCGCGCTCGGCATGATTGGCATCGTCGTGACGGCGAGCGCGCTGACCGTGCTCGCCTTGCGCAGCGACGCCATCAAAGATGCCACCAGCGACACAGGCAATATCGCAACCGTGCTCGCCGAGCAGACCGCGCGTGCGGTGCAGGCCATCGACATCGCCACCTCTGAAATTGCCGGGCGCCTCGCCGGTTCGAACGCGGCCGACGCGCGGGGCGAGGCCCCGGCGCTCGACAGCAAAGCCATGCATCTTCTGCTGCTGGAGCAGTTGTCGCGCCTGCCGCAAACCGAATTTATCGCGCTGATCGATCGCAACGGACAACTTGTCAATACGACGCGCGTCTGGCCGCCGCCGGCCGGCGCAAATCTCGGCGATCGCGACTATTTCATTCATGCGCGCGACCATGCCGACGAAAAGCTGTTTGTCAGCAGGGCCGTCAACAATCGGGTCAGCGGCAATCGCAACGTCTTCTTCGCCAAGCGGATCGGCGCTCCCAACGGCGAATTCATCGGCGTCGTGCTGGCCGGAGTAGGACCGAACTATTTCAAGCACATCTACCAATCGCTCACCTCGATCCGCCAGCAATCCTTCGTGCTGCTGCGCGACGACGGCACGGTGCTGGTGCGCCATCCGGATACCCAGAACCTGACCGGCCGCAGGCTGCCGTCCACCTCGCAATGGTATTCGATGGACCCCAGCGGCGGGCATTTCACATCGACCGGCAATTTCGACGGCGTTGAGCGGCTGATCGCCGTCAGGCCGCTCAAGGACTTCCCGCTGACCATCAATGTCGGCATCCCGGCTCGGGAAGCGCTGGCGGGCTGGCAGTCCCGCGCGATTGCCATCGGTCTTGGCACCGCGCTCGCGACGATCTGCTCGCTGCTGCTCATTTACGCGCTCAATCACCAGTTCGCCCAGCTCGCCGCCTCGAAAGCCTCGCTCAGCGAGCGCGAGGCGCGCCTTGCCGAGAAGACCACGGAACTGGAGGACGCCAACAAGCGCATCGATACCGCAGTCAACAACATGATCCAGGGTCTGGTCATGTTCAACGAACAAGGCGTGCTGGTGGTCTGCAACGAGCCGTATCTCGAGATTTACGGGCTCCCGGCCGATCAGGTCAAACCCGGAACCTCGATCCGCAGGGTGCTGGAATTGCGGACCGCGGCCGGCAACTTCCACGATGACATCGACGCCTATATCGACGAACTGCTCGCCAGGATGCGTGCCGGCGAGCCGATGGAGAAGATCACGGAATTGGGCGACGGCCGCACCTTCTGCGTCACCAATCGGCCGACCGGCGGCGGTGCCTGGGTCGCGACCCACGAGGACATCACCGAGCGGCGCCGCTCCGAGAAGGAACTGCAGCGAACCCGCAACATGCTGCGGGCGGTGGTGGAGAACATTCCCGAGACGCTGATCGTCAAGGACGCACAAACCCGGCGTTACGCCTTCCTCAACCGCGCCGGCGAAGCGCTGTTCGGGGTGTCGCGGGACGCATTGATCGGCAAGACTGGCTATGAGATTTTTCCGCCCGCCGAGGCCGCCCGCGTGAAGGAGTGCGACGAAGCGGCATTGCGTTCCGGTCAGCTGACTGTCCAGAGCCGCTCGATCAATACGCTGGACGGCAGGGTCCGCGAGGTGACGTCCAAGCGCATTGCGATCGGCGGCCGTGACGGCGAGCCGGAATACATCATGAACGTCATCGAGGACGTGACCGAGCGCCGGCGCGACGAGCGGGAATTGCGGCGCGTGCGCAACATGCTGCATGCGGTAGTGGAAAACATTCCCGAGACGCTGATCGTCAAGGAAGCGCAGAGCCGACGCTATGTCTATCTGAACCGCGCCGGCGAGACGCTGCTCGGGATTTCCCGCGCCGACCTTATCGGCAAGACCGGCGACGTGATCTTCCGGCGCGAAGAGGCGGAGAAGATTCAACTGGGCGATCAGCAGGCGCTGAGCAGCCGCCAACTCACGTTCCAGGACCGCTCCGTTGAGACGCTCGACGGCCGCGTGCGCGAAATCATGTCCACGCGACTTGCCATCCGCGGCGGCGATGACGAGCCCGAATACATCCTCAGCGTGATCGAGGACGTGACCGAGCGCCGCCGTGACGAGCGGGAATTGCAGCGGGCCCGCAACATGCTGGGCGCCGTGGTCGAAAACATTCCGGAAATGCTGGTGGTGAAGGATGCGCAGACCGGCCGGTACGTCTTCATCAATCGCGCAGGCGAGGAATTCCTTGGCACTACCAAGGATGCGGTGATCGGAAAGACCACGGAGGAGATCTTCCCGGAGGACCAGGCGAAAGTCATTCTCGCCCGGGACCACGAGACGCTCCGCAACGGGCAAATGAAGGTCGACTTTCATGTCGCGCGCACGCTCGACGGGCGGCTGCGCGACATCGCCTCCAAGCGGGTCTCGATTGCCGGCAAGGACAACAGGCCTGAATATCTCCTGACGGTCGTCGAGGACATCACCGAACGCAAGCGCAACGAAACCCGCATCGCGCATCTCGCCCATCACGATCCGCTCACCGATCTGGCCAACCGCGCCGCTCTCAACACGAAGCTGGCGGAAACTGTGGAGCGCGCGGCAGCCGAGGACGGGCAATTCGCGCTGGTTTGCATCGATCTCGATCGCTTCAAGGAGGTCAACGACCTCTACGGACACGCGGCGGGCGACAAGGTCCTGCTCGAAATTGCCGCGCGTATGCGCAAGGCGGCGGGCGACACGTTCCTTGCGCGGCTGGGCGGCGATGAATTCATGGCGATCTGCATCGACAACGCCTCGCAACCGGCGGTCGCCGCACTTGCCAAACGCCTGGTCGACGCCGTAAGCGGCGAGATCGATTGCGACGGGCGCAAGGTGCGGATCGGCATGAGCGTCGGCGTCGCGATGTATCCGGCAGATGGCGTCGATGTGGTCGCGCTGTTGCGCAATGCGGATGCCGCGCTCTACCGCGCCAAGGCCGAGGGCGGTTGCGCCGTCCGCTTCTTTGAGGCCGACATGGATCGCGTGCTGCACGACAGGCGCGCGCTGCAGGCCGATCTGGCGCTCGCGGTGTCGCGCAACGAACTGCAGCTTTACTACCAGCCCCAGGCGCGCGTCAGCGGCCAGATCATCGGCTTCGAGGCGTTGCTGCGCTGGGATCATCTGCGCCGCGGCTTCGTGCCGCCGGACACCTTCATCCCGCTTGCGGAAGAAACCGGACTGATCGATCAGATCGGCGAATGGGTGCTGCGGGAGGCCTGCCGCGAGGCGGCGACCTGGCGCAAGCCGCTACAAATCGCGATCAATCTGTCGCCGGTGCAACTGCGGCAGCAGGAATTCGTGCCGCTTGTTCATTCGGTCTTGCTGGAAACCGGACTTGCGCCCGAACGGCTGGTGCTCGAAATCACCGAGGGCGCGCTGATGGAGGACTACTCGCGCGCGGTGTCAATCCTGCGGCGGCTGAAGGCGTTCGGCGTGCGCATCGCAATGGACGATTTCGGCACCGGCTATTCGTCGCTGTCGTATCTGCAGTCCTTTCCGTTCGACAAGATCAAGATCGACCAAACCTTCATCGCCAATCTTGAAAACAATACTCAGTCCGGTGCGATCGTGCGCGCGGTGCTCGGACTGGGACACAGCCTGCACCTGACCACTGTGGCCGAGGGCGTGGAAACGCAGACTCAGCTTGCTATTCTGCAGAGCGAGGGTTGCGACGAGATGCAGGGTTACCTGATCGGACGACCGCAGCCGATCAGCGAATATCCCGATGTCACCGGCCGCCCGGTGCCCGAGCGGCGCGCGGCAGCAACCGCGTAACAAAGGTTCCGCCGCCTCGCATTGGCCGAAATTGCGGCGTGCAGGCAGCACGCGTTTGGTTCCGCCTTCGCGATAAGACCTTTTCAACGCCGCAGCATTTTCACAAAACCGTCGGCTTTGGCCAGCAACACGCAAACTTCATCGAGGGGACACCCGAGGGGGACCTCAGACAACAATCTGATCGGACTGCCCGGCGGCCACAGGCCTCCGTGCGGCAGGGGGAGATTTTGCGCGCATGAAGCTTGCGCTCACGATCGTTGGCATCGTACTCGCCACCAGCACCACAGAATTTGGTTCGGACTCGACCCGCCGCGACGATCGGCACACCGGTGGGGAACCGACCTTCAACCAGACCACAACGTCAGCCATTCCGGCGCGCAATGCGGCGAAGGCCCGAACCGTGCCCGCGGATCGCGTCCGGGCAGCGACCGCGCGCCCGGAAGAGGCCCTGATCAAGGTCTCGCTCAATCCGGTTCCAAGAGAAGCCATCGAGGCGGATCTCGCATCACTGCGCACGCCTGAAGGGCCGCCGCCGCCCGTGAATGTGTCGGTCGATGCGTTATGCCACTCGCTGGCCTCGGCGGCGAAGGCCAATGGCATTCCACCCGGCTTTTTTGCTCGCCTGATCTGGCAGGAAAGCAAGTTCAAGCAGCGGGCAGTCAGCCATGCCGGAGCGCAAGGCGTCGCACAATTCATGCCTGCGGTCGCGGCGGAGCGGGGTCTGAGCAATCCATTCGATCCGCTCGACGCATTGCCGCATTCGGCGCGTTTCCTGAAGGAACATCTCGACAATTTCGGCAATCTCGGATTGGCGGCGGCGGCCTATAACGGCGGCGCGCGCCGGGTCATGGACTGGCTCGGACGGCGCGGCCGCCTCCCGCAGGAGACGCGGGATTATGTCAAATCCATCACCGGCCATGAGCCGGAGCGCTGGATCGAGGAAAACCATATCGAGCTTGCGGTGAACCTGCCGTCGCGGGCTCCATGCGAAGGCGTGGCCGACCTGTCGCGCGACGCCGAACCGAAGAAGGTCGCGGTCCAGCTCGAGCCGCCGGTCGCCAAGCTGATCGTGGCCGCCCGGATCGCCGCCTCCAAAGCCAAGGCTGCGGCCAAGGAAAAGGCTAAGGCGCGGGTCGCGAAGGCCAAACGCGGCAAGCTGCTGGCCAAGGGCCGCGGCGGCAAGGCAAAGCCGTCGAAGGTCGCTGGCAGCGCAAAGCAGCCGGCCAAGATCGCCGACCGCGCTCCGACCGACCGCGCCGCAAAGGGCGGAAGGCGGCTCGCTGAGACGAGCGCCGCGCGGCGCTGACCGCACGGGCAGAGGCCGGGCGCGGCGACAGCAGCCTGGCCCGGCGGCAGTTGCATATCCCGGGCCGCTCCGCAGAACCGAACGGCCTGGTGCGACGGATTTGACATCCCTGCCAGATCTGCCGCGAGTCCATCGCAGGAACGTCAAACTCAAAGCTGCGCCAGCATCCTAGAGGCGCTAGTGTCCTTGCGTGCCAACGCTTGTAAAACTGCTTGTTGCGAGGGGATACAAGCGTCGGAACCGGGACACTGGGATTGCAGCATGGCGTTCGACACCATCATTCGCGGCGGCACGGTTGCGACCGCGTCCGACACCTTCTCCTGCGACATCGGAATCAAGGACGCCCGGATCGCGGCGCTCGGCGCCGATCTCGGCGCGGCGAAGGACATTGTCGATGCCACCGGCAGGCTGGTGCTGCCGGGCGGGATCGACAGCCATGTCCATATCTCGCAGCCCTCCGGTCCGGACATCGTGATGGCGGACGACTTCGCCTCGGCGACGCGCTCGGCCGCGTTCGGCGGCAACACCATGGTGCTGCCCTTTGCCATGCAGCAGAAGGGACAGTCGCTGCGCGAGGTCGTGACCGAGTATCACCGGAAGGCGGACGGCCAGTGCTACATTGACGTCTCTTTCCATCTCATCATCGCGGACGCGACCGACCGTGTGCTCGGCCAGGAACTGCCGGCGCTCGTTCATGACGGCTACACCTCCTTCAAGGTCTTCATGACCTATGAGGGTCTCGCGCTCTCCGACATGGAGATGCTCAATGTCATGAGCGTCGCGCGCGACACCGGCGCCCTCGTCATGATCCATGCGGAGAACTACGACGCGATCCGCTTTCTGACCGATCGCCTGGAGCGCGCTGGCAAGACCGGGCCGCATCATCATGCGACGTCGCGGCCAATCCCGGTCGAGCGCGAGGCGACGCACCGCGCGATCTCGCTCGCCGAATTGATCGATGTGCCGATCATGATCGTGCATGTCTCGAACGGCGAGGCGATGGAGGAAATCCGGCGGGCGCAGCAGCGCGGCCTGAAGGTCTATGGCGAGACCTGTCCGCAATATCTCGTGCTGACCGCAAAGGACATGGAAGGCCTCAACATGGAGGGGGCGAAATATGTCTGTTCGCCGCCGCCGCGCGACGAAGCGAGCCAGCAGGCGTGCTGGCAGGGATTGCAGCAGGGCGTATTCTCGCTGTTCTCGTCAGATCATTGCCCGTTCCGCTACGACGATCCGAAGGGCAAGCTCGCGCCGAAGGGCCGGACATCCTTCCGCTGGGTGCCGAACGGCATTCCGGGCGTCGAGACTCGGCTGCCGATCCTGTTCTCGGAAGGCGTCGGCAAGGGCCGCATCTCGCTGAACGAGTTCGTGGCGCTGACCGCGACCAACCATGCGAAGACCTACGGCCTTTATCCGAAGAAGGGCACTATCGCGGTCGGCGCCGATGCCGATATCGCGATCTGGGACCCGGAGCGCGAGGTCACGATCTCACAAGCGCTGATGCATGGCGGATCGGACTACACGCCGTATGAGGGGATCAAGGTGAAGGGGTGGCCGGTCTCGACCATGGTGCGCGGCAAGTTCGTGGTACGCGACGGTACGCTCGTTGGTACGCTGGGTGCCGGCGATTACGTGCCGCGCGCGAAGTCGGATTACGCCAAGCCGCGTAGCGCGAACGCAAGTTCGCCGGCATAGCGCGTCTGCTTCGAAATAGCCAAGCGTACGCGTCGCCATCGAAAATTCGCTAGTGTAGTCGTTGGCGGTCTCGCTTGGCCGCATGACGCAACAGGGAAATGGCGAACCCACAATGACTGCCGTGAGCGAGCCCCGGATTGATACCTCACACAGCACGCCATGGTCGGTCTTCCTGATCTTCCTGCGGCTCGGCCTCACCAGTTTCGGCGGACCCATCGCCCATCTCGGCTATTTCCGGACAGAGTTCGTCGAACGTCGCAAGTGGTTCGATGAGAAGACCTATGCCGATCTCGTGGCGCTCTGCCAGTTCCTGCCCGGGCCCGCCTCCAGTCAGGTCGGCATTGCGGTCGGAATGATGCGCGCAGGCTATGCCGGCGCATTCGCCGCCTGGCTCGGTTTTACCGCGCCGTCGGCAATCGCAATGGTCCTGTTCGCGTTTGGCATGACCGCTTTCGGCGACTCGCTCGGTGGCGGCTGGCTGCACGGCCTGAAGGTCGTCGCGGTCGCGGTCGTCGCGCAGGCCGTGCTCGGGATGATGCGTACGCTTACGCCCGATCGCGTGCGCGCGACATTCGCGGTCCTTGCGGCGGGGCTGGTGATCGCAATTCCCTCTGCCCTGGGCCAGATCGCCGCCATCGTGTTCGGCGGGGTGGCCGGCCTCCTGTTCCTTCACAATCGCCAGGCCGTCGACCACGTCACATTGCCGCTCAGGATGAGCCGCACCGCAGGGATCGTCCTGCTTGCGATCTTCTTCCTGTTGCTTGGCGGGCTGCCATTCGTTGCGGCGACATTTCCCAATCAGGGCATCGCGGTGTTCGAGGCGTTCTATCGGGCCGGATCGCTGGTGTTCGGCGGCGGGCACGTGGTGTTGCCGCTGCTGCAGGCGTCGGTCGTGCCACCCGGCTGGGTGACGAACGATGCCTTCCTTGCCGGCTACGGCGCTGCGCAAGCGGTGCCGGGTCCCCTCTTCACCTTCGCCGCCTATCTCGGCGCGATGATGGGGCCGCAGCCGAATGGTTGGACCGGCGCCGCACTGTGTCTCGTCGCGATCTTCCTGCCGTCATTTCTGCTGGTGATCGGTGTCCTGCCGTTCTGGGATCAACTGCGCAGGCACCCACGCGCCCAATCCATTCTGAGCGGCGTCAACGCCGCGGTTGTCGGCCTGCTGCTGGCGGCCCTTTATCATCCGGTCTGGACGGCAGGCATCCTGAACGGGGCGGACTTCGCTCTGGCCTGCGGCGCATTCCTGCTCCTGTTCATGTGGCAAACGCCGCCTTGGCTCGTGGTGGTGCTCAGCGCAATTGGCGGGGCCGCAATTGCTGCGTTCTGAGTGGGAGCAATCCGCAAAAAAAGCGGTCCTGCTGCATCGGCGGACAGGACCGAAAGAACTTTGAATAACGGGGCCCGCTTGCCGTCCGTCATGGGGCAACAATTCCTTGAAATGGCCGCGTTAAAGCCAATTCGGACATGTGAAAACCCTCCCGCCGATGAATAGGGAGGGACGCCCGTGCAAAGGCATCGCCATCATTTTTCGCGACCATTCTCGTGGTTGCTGACATGTACAATCTGCATTCCAATCGCGCTGACGGTTGTGCTCGCAGCGCCCGATGCCAGCGCCCAGGGGCTCTTTCAGCAAACGCCGGCGGCACCCTCGACAGGCGCCGGCCTGCTGAGCCGCTTGTTCGGGACGCCCGCCGCCGAACAGCCCGCAGCGCAGCCCCCGCCACGCGTGAAGAAGGTCCGCGCGGCGAAACGCAAGAAGCGGCCGCGGCCTGTCGCCGCGCAGCCGGCCCCTGCGAAACAGCAAGCCGCACCAGCGCAACAACAATCCGCACCGTCCCAACAGGAGAGCGCGGAGGCCGGCTGGCCGAATGCTGCCGCGAATGTCGGCGGTCCCATGATCGTCCCGCCCACAATCAAGACCGTACGCGAGATGATCGAGCCTGAGCCGGAGACTCCGGCTGTTGTCAACGACGAGCTGAGCGACATCGATCTCGCCGCGCAGCCCGTGGCTGCGGCATCGCCCGAGCCCGAAGCAACGAGTCCGGTCTCGACCGACGGGCTCGCGGAGGCCGAGCCTGACGCAAGCGTCGGTGAGACGTCCGTGCTGGCGATGAGCGACACCATCAAGTCAATCGTGGAACTGCCGTGGCTCGAGCCGCTACTGCTGGCATTCGCCGGCATGATCGCGACGTTTTCGGCCGTGCGTCTGTTCGCCTGAGCGCTACCGCTTCAGCTTTTCGAGTTCCGGAAACGGCTGCCAGTTCGCATTCGCGCATTGCTCCTTGGGCGCGGCCACGAGCGTATCGAGCCGGCCTGCGAGAAACGCGACCATCCGGTCGCGACTGCCCTCGTATTTGCCGCCGGTGTTCTTCGCATTGAAGCGCAGACATACCATGTAGCGCTGCACCGAGGTCCCGGGGATGTTGCGCAGCTCCGGCTCGGCGATGGCGGCGCCGCGGACGCCGGTCGGATCGTTCAGATAGGTGCGCAGATAGGCGAGGATCTGCGCCTTGTAGTCGACCGGCGCGATATTCGGCTCGGTCGTCACGACCGCGGGCTGTTCCTGCGCGCAGGAGCAGGCGAGCGCGGTCAGAAAAATCACGCACGCGAAGCGCGTCGCACCCGCCATCGACCTTCCCCGTTCAGAGGCAAGCAAGAGATCAGCCCGCCGCCTTGGCGTCCTGGATCGTGCGCCATATCCGCTCCGGCGTTGCGGGCATGTCGATGTGCTCGATGCCGTAGGGCGACAGCGCATCGACGATCGCATTAACAGCCGCCGCCAGCGCCCCGACCGTTCCGGCTTCGCCCGCGCCCTTGACGCCGAGCGGGTTCATCGGCGTGAGCACCTCGTTCGCCTTGCAGACAAAGGCCGGGAAGTGCGCCGCGCGCGGCATCGCATAATCCATGAACGAGCCGG
>Ga0182742_1001158_pt1 | contig 35428 bp, 40 predicted proteins | sample eDN5th37CBELigMG_FD_128880 | JGI IMG/M metagenome (GOLD analysis project Ga0182742, IMG submission 128880) | Enriched Miracle-Growth compost microbial communities from Emeryville, California, USA - eDNA 5th pass 37_C BE-Lig MG (version 2)... ... | reverse complement strand
TGAAAAGTATTTCATTATAAGAGAAAAGCTGTCAGCAAGTTCATTCTCGCTGACAGCTTTTTTGCCTCTTCTTGTTTAGTGTCATACATGTGGACTGTAATCTTGAATTACAATATCCTATACAAAGCGATTATATAGATCTGTATGAAAATTAGGATTTTTTTAATCTACTAGGAATATAGGAAATCAGTCCATTGATAACAAACATTCCAACTAAACATTTGACCAAAAAGGCTAGGTCCGGTGCGAAAAGCTGAATGGTCTTCCACGGTGCCCCCATGCTATAAGCGAGCAGCGGAATGAGACTAATGGCCAGGAACAAACAGAAGGCGCCAAAAACGAATGACCATTTGTTGCTTCGGGCTGGTTTACGTCTACGGACACTAAAATGAACCAAAGTTAGTACACCTATCAAAATTGTTACTACTAACGTCCACCATTGAATGGAAAGATTCATAGCTGGCAATCTATCAGGTTCTCCCCCATTCATGATGGCACGAATGCCCTGCATGATGTAAGCAACGTGTGGATCTTCGGTAATATGATATTTATTGGTTAAAAGAACAGCGGCAACGTTTTGTTCGGGAATGAAAAACATTTCTGTTCGATAATCGGAGGTTCCGCCACCGTGGAAAGGAAAATGTTCTGTTTTTGAAAAATGCCATCCGAAACCGTAAGTTCTACCTTCACTAGGTAGTGTTCTTAATTGCTGAAGAGATTCTTCAGATAATAGGTCTCCCCCTATTAACATGAAGGTTAAAAAGTTTGCTAAATCGTTAGCACTTGAAGTGATGTAACCATATGGAGTTCCACCTTGATCATAGAAGCCGTCACTCTTTACAGGTCTTCCAAACCAGGACTCAAACCCAGGGACATATCCTTTTTCAACCGCTGTCTCGTAATCAGCCGCAGATTGATTCATACCAAGTGGAGTGAAAATCCGCTTATTGACAAACTCTGCATAAGATTGATTTGTCACGTTTTCTATGATGGACCCTAATAATAAATAGTTCGCAGAAACATATTCATAATGTTTTCCAGGCTCACTTACAAGCTCGACCCCACTTAATTGTTCGACTGCTTTTGCAATGGCATCTCCGTCTATTGTGTTGTTATCAGTCACTTTAAACCCATCATGTGCACCAATCCCGCTTATCTGTTGTAATAAATGCATCACAGTTAGATTCTTGGAACTGTGTGTATAATAAGTAAACGCTGGGAGATACGTTTGAATCGGTTCATCCAGCTTAACTAGACCATCTTCAACTAACATCATGATGGCCAGAGACGTAATTGGCTTACTTAAGGAACCTATCAGAAAAGGAGTATCCGTTGTCACTTCCTTTCCATTGCTCATCTCGCCCCACTGCCCACTGTAGAAAATCTCTCCGTTTTGAATAATGACAAGGGAAGAACCTGGTATTCGATACGTTTCCATTGACCTTTCGAGATATTGTGTTAATTTTTGCTTTCTCTCATCCTCTAAAGCTGAAACTGATAATGGAGTCAGTAGACAAAGCAAGAAAGCTAATACTACAAATGTTTTTTTCATCGTTTCTCCTCTACATCTATCTAGCAATCTTTGACTTTAATTGAGAAATCCCTTGAAGGGTGCTTCTTTTTTTGGCCACCTAACAAAATAGTATCAAAATTTTAATAAACGAAAATGAAGGGACCATTAAGATTTAATAAAAAGGTTGTTTTCGTAAAGTTTGTTGTTAAAATCCAAAAGCCTATTTTAACGAGAGATAGGCCATTCTCTGCGCTACTACTTAGTTTGTAAGCTCTTTTCTCCTCTTGAAAACGAATTTGGATGGAATCATAGCTAAACTATTCTATATTTCCTTTAAAAAAGGAACAATGTTTGAGAAAAGAGCCAATAAAAAACAACTTTATAAAGGAAGCATTTAAAATGTCAGTGTTTATTTAAGTTGTAAATTCCCACTCTGGATTCCAAACTACTTCCCACAAATGGCCATCTGGGTCTTGAAAATATCCTGAGTATCCGCCCCAAAATGTTGAGTGTGCAGGAACGGTCACAGTAGCTCCTGCTTTTTCCGCCTGTGTCATTACCCGATCAACTTCGTCTTTATTAGCTACATTATGACCAAGTGAGAATTCCGTTGGGCTTGGTGGTGTCACATTCATCTTTGTGTCATGGGCAAGATCTGTTCGTTTCCAAATGGCCAGTTTTAAGTCAGGTTGTAAATCAAAAAAAGCAACAGCACCATGTTCGAATTCTTGTCCAACAATCCCTTCCGTTGGGAGTCCTAGACCATCCTGATAAAACTTTAGTGATTTATTTAAATCATTTACGCCTAATGTAATAACGGAAATACGTGGTTTCATTTTATGCCTCCTTACCTTTATTTCTGACACTTATGTTATTGGTATCAATCATCTTCTTAATGGTTTCTTTCAAGAACCTTCATAAGCCTTTTTTAACTTATCCATATCTAGTTTCGTTTCCATTTGAAGAAGTGCCTTCATGACCCTTTCTGATTTGGTAGAGTCTTCGTCACTGATCATAGCGTTTAATGTAGACGGAACCACTTGCCATGAGACACCAAATTGATCTTTCAACCAGCCGTTAGCTTGTGCTTTCTCATCTCCACCTTCCGAAAGCTTCTCCCAAAAATAGTCAATTTCCTCTTGTGTCTCACACTGAACGATAAACGAAACTGCTTCTGTGAATGTGTATTTTGGGCCGCCATTTAAGGCAACGAATTTTTGGCCCTCTAATTCAAATTCAACTATCATTGCTTTTCCTTCAGAAATGCCTTTCATTTCGTGTCTTTTTTGTCCATAACGCGTGATTCGATGAATTCTTGAATTCTGAAAGACACTTGTATAAAACTTTGCTGCTTCTTCGGCTTGGGAATCGAACCATAAATTAGTGGTGATTTTTTGAATTCTATTTGCCACGTTTTTACCCTTCTCCTTGTAGACCCTAAGTTATAGGCTTAGCTACGTTTTATGTTTTAAAAACGAAAACTCTATGTAATTATCCTCATCAAACGAGAAAAACTTTATTTTTAGAATCCTTCACCGAATCTCTACCAACCTACACTAGGATACAGGATTCGCAAAATCATTAATGTTCATTCTTATTAGTTGAAATATAGTAAGAAAACATTGTTTGCAAATAGAGAAAAAAGTAACGTAACCGCTACTTTTTTATACTTACTCTTCAATATTCAACTCTAAATATTCTTCCGTTTCGACAAATCCAAATTTCTTATAAACTGGTCTTCCCATCTCTGAAGCTGCAAGCCATATTTTTGTCACTCCAGCCATAATTGCTTCATCTACCAATTTTGTTAACAAATTAGTGGCTATGCCCCGACCACGGTAATGGTCGTTTGTATACATATTGGCAATATAAGCTTTCCTTCCCGTTTTATTGGTAAACGAAGGCGGAAAATCATAAAAAAGGATAGCCCCGCTTGCAACAATCTCTTCCTTGTCCTCTACTAACCACTGAATAAGCGAACCGTCACTCAGTTTTTTGTTAAAGAAAGTATGTAGTTCTTCATCAATATCTATATTCGGTTCAATTCCTTCATCCACCAATTGTTTTTTCCTTAGTTCAACTAATTGATTAATATCCTCTATCATGGCTTTCCGATAAAGCAACCACACTCGCTCCTTTCAATGCGTAGTTTTAAACCAATTCACTTCGATACTTTTCCGGCAATAACTCCATTACATTACACTTTACGAGTTCACCATGATAAGAAAGGATCACATCAATATCTTTTCCATAATCACTGATTAACTCCCGACACATCCCACACGGGGAAACGACCCAACATTTGTCTTTTTCTTCATGTGGATGAGGGTGCGCGACTGCGACAATGGTGTCAAACTGGTGGTCTCCTTCTGAAATTGCTTTCCCGATCGCCATTGCTTCGGCACAAACGGTAATTCTTCCGATATTGGCTTCTACGTGTACAGCTGAATAGATTGTACCCGATTTCGCCCTAAGAGCTGCCCCAATATGATGCCGTCCAAACTTATAATTTTTTTCAATTACGTTTTCTGCACTCTTGATTAATTCATAGTCTCTCGTTTCTAATGGCATTACTATTACCATAACATCCCCTCCTATGTCCCTAAAAGATTGTCATCTTCTTTTAAATTCATCAGATAACAGCGATAATCCTTCCAAAGGGTTGAACTGCTCACAAGTATATTTTTCGAGATCAAATGGAATCAATGTACAGGTGTTACAACAAAAGAAAGCGTCGATCTTTATCCATCGACGCTCTCTTTCAATAATCATAACCTATCTTCTATTCATTCAGTTCAATCAAACCGTTTTAACAAAATCAATAAACACATCCACTTTTTCATCCAAGAAGCTAAGTGTTCCTTCATCCACCAACTGACCGGTTTGCTCATCAAATTTTTGATTCGCCAAGCCAATCAGTACTTCATTACCGCCTGGAGGTAAGATTTTCGCTTGAAGACCAGGAGAGGAAAGAATTTCACGTAAATGCATTTGAGCACGTACGGTTCCGAGCATGCCAAGCGTTACCCCTAGAGCCATGACGGGTTTTCCTATAAAAACCTTGTCCACTCGTGAAGCCCAATCTAAAGCGTTTTTGAGGACACCTGGAACGGACCAATTGTATTCAGGAGTAATAATGATTACACCATCCGCTTTTGCAATGGACTCTTTAAACTCTTTGACTGTTTGCGGTGGGTTGTTTTCTTCATCTTGATCAAAATAAGGCAAAGAACGAATGTCCGCAATTTGCAAATTTACCTTCCCTTTATATCGTGCTTCCATTGTTTTCGCAAGCTGTAAATTATAAGATTCCTTTCTTAAACTTCCGACAATTACAACGATGTTCATTGAATTTTCCCTCCTAATGCATTGTTCATCATTTTTGATAAGAGATCTTGGATTACAACGTATTGTTCCGACGAAATGCCCTTCATCACAGTTTGATGCGTTTCTTGAAGAACAGGCAGAACCAAATGTTCCAACCGTTTTCCATCTTCCGTAAGGTGAACTTTATAGGTACGTTTGTCTGAAGGTCCCGTTGTTCGCTTGATGTACCCCTTCTTCTCCAAACTTGCAATCATCCGTGCGATGTTGGCTTTGTCTTTTTTTAATTCTGCTGAAAATTCGTTTGGAGCGATTCCATCCTTATTCCAGAGCATCATCATAATCAAGTTCTGTTCTGGGGCTAGCTGAAACGGCTCGAGTTGTTTCTTAACATATTTGGCAATCACCAGATCAGCATTACGTACCAATATCCCAATATGATCATGAATTTTCACGGTCAATCACTCTCCTGAGAGTTGATGACAAGACAATGTTGATATATCAACAATATATTATTAGAAATACTCTGTCAATTTACTTGATTATCCTACTCGCTAAATTCCAAATAGGCTCGAAAACTTTGTACTTACTTTAAAATGGGATGAGTATCCCAAAGAATTGACCTTTCCTTTGATGTTTGTTTCTGCACTCTAGCTCCCTTATTTCGAACATGGATAAAAGAATAAAAAAGCGAACAGCCGAAAAAAACTGTTCGCATAAATCTTTATTCACTAAGAATGAAAGAATGGTTGGATTGGTAAATGTTTAGCGTGAAGCTTTGGGCGGTTGGCATACATCACATTTACGCTGATGGTTGTTTTTAAATTTCGTAAATGTTTTTTCAAACTGGTTTCCACATGAACATTGGAATTGTAACTTTTGAGAAAAACCGTGATATTCTGTCGTAAGCAACTTACTTTCAGAATTCTTTTCTACAAATTCTTTAATTTTATCGATGGTCCATCGTTTGTTCACTATCTAACACCTCTCTCTATTAGCGCTAAGCGGAGGCTGTTGAGCATCCGTTCCAATGATTGTTTCATCATTTCTAGGCTACTCATTATAACACGCACTGCTACAACATGGAACAAACTGTAGTTAAGTACTTTTCCTGCTTAACTTTTAGCCGGCATTTTGTTTCATATGTATAAAGAGCACTCCGTTCGTTTGAAGTTCCCTTTTTGGAACAACTAGATGCGTTTTTATAATAAATCAAATGATCCGCCCAATCCCTTTCTGCTAAAAATAGTTCATCTATTATCACTTCTAAATTGTGCTTTTTCTCTGATACCCCTTGACTCTATTCTTCATTAGTTTCCACCTTCACCAATAAGATAAGTGTAAAAAGTTTTTATACTATGAGTAAAAGAAGCAACCTATAAATGTCAAATATCTTTACAGCTATTCCACCTCTAGACAGACACCTAACCATCATCCATGCATAACGTAAATGGAAAAAATCGATTTTAAGCGCACAAATGAGGTGAAAGCTATATGGGTAATACTCTTGATTATACTTCCCCTACAACACAGTTTGCGTTTGATGTTAATCAAAGCACTTTGTTTATGAAAGATCAATATAACTACATCAACGTACTTGGAATCAAACAATTGAACACGCTTGATCATGTTTCTTTGTTGGATATTTTCCTGAGTAAAAGCAATGTTGTGGAACCACACTATCACCAAAACGCAGCTGAACTTGTTTATTGCATTTCGGGTTCTGCGATTGTATCGATTTTAAATCCGTATACAAAGCAATTATTATATTACACCATTACCCCTGGCCAGGTTGCAAATGTCCCTCAAGCATGGTGGCATTATGAAATGGCTTTGAAGGATCATACACATTTGTTGGCGATTTTCAATGCACCAACGCCAGAAGTCATTTTAGGTTCGGATTTATTAAAATTCACGCCTGCTTCGGTAATGGCCCATACTTATTGTCTTGACGAAAATTTATGGAAACAAGTAACCACCCCTGTAAACCCAACCACTTATATTGGCCCTTATCTGGATTGCCACGATGAAAATAGGATGAAAACGTATCGTCAACACACTTCGTATCCAGAGCATTCACCACATGCACCATCTAGCTCCTTTTGAGGTGAAAATAGAAGGCTGTTTTCGTAAAGTTTGTTGGTTTTCTCCAAAAGCAACAAAGGTTCAGAAAAGAGCCAAATAGAAAAAGCGAACAGCCTAGGTAAACTGTTCGCTTAAATTCTTATCCCCAAATTTCTTTTGAGATGTCAACAATGTACTTCAACTTCGCCCATTGTTCTTCTTCAGTTAAAATATTCCCGTGATGCGTGGAGGCAAAGCCACATTGAGGGCTAATGCATAACTGCTCTAAAGGTACATATTTAGTCGCTTCTTCTACACGAGCTTTAATATTTTCCTTGTCTTCTAGAGTTCCATGCTTGGAAGTAAACACGCCTAGCACGACTTGTGGACCTCCATTTGGAATATGCTCTAACGGTCCGAAATCACCAGAACGATCATCATCGTATTCTAGGAAAAAGCCATTTACTTTTTCTTTCGCAAACAAAGTTGGCGCGATTTTCGCATAGCTACCTTCAAACGCCCATTTTGAACGATAGTTTCCACGGCAAAGGTGGGTTGTGATGACAAGATCTTCAGGCTTATCTTCTAACACGCCGTTTGCAACACGTAGAGCCAAATCAATTAATTGTTCACGAGAAGATCCACTATCGTTAAATGGAATTTCTGGTGCATTTAAACCAGCAATGTATACATCATCTAATTGTAAGTAACGGCAACCCGCATCATAGAACGCTTTGATGGCATCTTTATAAGTTTGAATCACATCGTTTGCATATTCTTCGAGATCTGGATAGATTTCTAGATTGCGAATCCCAGCGTTAAACATTTGGTTTGGACTTGGGATTGTTTGCTTTGCTACCGCACGATCGCCAACGATTTCTTTAAAAAGAATAAAATCTTTTACATGTGGATGATCTTGGTTAAACGAGATTTTCCCAGTCACACGTACATCGTAACGTTCTGTTTCTTCTCCTTTAAAAGCAAAGCCGGATTCTGGTACATACCCCTCAACACCATTTAAGTGCTCAAGGAAATCAGTGTGCCAGAAACGACGACGGAATTCACCATCGGTAACCGCTTGAAGGCCAACTTCGATTTGCTTATCAACGATTTTTTGGATTTCTTCTGTTTCAATTTGATAAAGCTCAGCTGCTGATAGATCGCCTGCTTGAAAGTCTTTTCTTGCCTGATGAATTCGTTCCGGACGCAATAAACTTCCTACGTGATCCGCTCTAAAAGGCGCTTTAACAAGTGTTTTTGTCATTATGAATCTCCTACTTTCTCTCTTAACATTTCACCTTTTATTTTTTTAAAACAAAAGATTACGAATCTTTTTAATTGGTGTAACATTAGTGTAGCATAGAGAGTTATTATAATGTAACATCTAAAATCTATCTCTTGTTATAGCTTCAAACTATAACTGTCGCAACTCTTCATCAATTGTTTCTTTTAAATATTGAATGTAGATATTACCGAGCGTACTGGTGGTGACGTTTTTATGCGTGATATAGCCTACATGAATTCGTTCGTCCACCTTCAATGGAACCGCAATGATATCTTTACTATTTAATTTATGACTGATCACTCCAGTCGAAATTGTATAGCCATTTAAACCAATCAATAAGTTAAACAAAGTGGCCCGGTCACTGACGCGGATGTTTTTCGGTCTCGAGAGCGTGCTAAGAATTTCTTCTGAAAAATAAAACGAGTTGTAATCTCCTTGCTCATATGACAAGTACGGATAAGGATCTAAATCCTCCAATGTGACAAACTCCTGTTCCGCCAGTGGATTGGAGGAACTAATAAACACATGGGGTTTGGCGACAAACAGCTCATGAAACTTTAAATTTCCTTCTCTTAGAAACTTTTGAATCACGTTGCGGTTAAAATCATTCACATATAAAACCCCAATTTCACTACGCAGGTTTTTCACATCGTCAATGATTTCATATGTCCGGGTTTCACGTAAAGTAAACTCGTATTCTTCACGGTTGTATTCTTTTAACAATCGTACAAACGCACTGACCGCAAACGCATAATGCTGGGCAGAGACCGCGAAGTTTTGCTGCGGTGATGAAGCTTTAATATAGCGATTTTCAAGTAGTTCTGCCTGCTCCACAACTTGCCGTGCGTACCCTAAAAACTCGGATCCTTCTGGAGTAAGTAAAATGCCACGATTGGTACGTGAAAAGATCGTAATCCCAATCTCCTCTTCCAACTCTTTAAGTGCGTTTGAAAGACTTGGTTGACTAATAAACAAATTTTGTGCCGCTTTGTTAATCGAGCGACTTCTTGCGACTTCAATCACATATTTTAGTTGTTGTAATGTCATCGTTAATTCCTTTCTAAATATGAATGAACTACCTTGAATTATACATGTTTTTAAGGAAAAGAGTTTGTTTTATTGTCATTTTTCTTTCTGCATAAACAGATTTAAAAGAATAGCGGATTCCAAACTACTATGTAAGGAAAAATGTTACAATTAGCATAGAGGTGAAGCTTATGAGTCTGTTTTTATTCGTTACCATTCATCTTCTCATTGGATTGGCATTGATTTATTTTTATGGAAAACTACCAAAACCCTTGACTACCTTTTCTTTTGTGTTTTTAATAATGAGTTTTCTCTATTGGGGAGCTGTTTTCATCGATTCTATTTGGAGCTAAAGAAGCACCCTCGGGATACTTGGGGCGTTTAATGGAAAGTACGGAAGACTTAAGGGGAAACGAATACATATTTAAAACATGCAAACTAACAACCGCTTGAATCGAAAGGATTCAAGCGGTTTTGCTTGCCCAAAATCAGAAATTCCTGATTGGAAGGATTATTGCTGCTTATCTTTCCTTATATTTGAAATACTTAAAGTCAGCTGGCTGATTTTGTCCGCTTGTATCTTGGCATTGCATGCCAACAAAGGCTCCAGTGAAGAATCCTCCGCCGCGAATATAATCATCGGATAATTTTTTCGATTCAAACACAATATCAATTGTTTGCCAGTCTTCTTTGTTAAAAGAATAAGAGTACGTGTAGGTTTCTTGTTCAACATTGACTTTCAAGTAGACATACTGTGCTTCCTGAGGAATCACGATTTTTTCTTTTAACGGCTGGGAGAATGTGAAGTTATCACATACAGTTAAATCTAAAATTCGGCCTAAGTCTTCATCGTAGGTGACTTGAAGCGCTGTCCAGTTTTCGGTGTTATAATAGTTCACCAATCCGGCTGCTTGTTGGAAGGTATTTGGCTGAAACTCAACAGCGGTTTCTGCTTCAAACTCGAGACTCTGCCAACGTCTTGCCACAAACGATTGTGTAAAGGTAGATGTTAACGATTCCTGACCGTATAAGCGCAGATGATTTGGTCTTGCTGTTAACGAACCTAAATTTTCGGTAAACGGAATTCTTAATGTATTAAAGTTAATATTTAGCTTTGTATTTTCAAATTCATCCACTTCCGGATAGGTTGCTGGAAACTTTGTTTCAGGAATGTTTGGAGCTTCTACTTCAAGGCTGCCTTCTTTTCCACCGACCACATATGGCCAGCCGTCTCTCCACTCTAATTTTTGAATCGCAGTTTCTCTTCCAAGTGGACAATAACCTCTTTGATGAAAAATCGTCTCCGTTTGATCGGGATGAATCGGGCGTCCTGTTAAATGAGCTAAATACCACTCCCCTGTATGGGTTTCCACAATCGAAGCATGTCCGCATTTTTGTAATGGATTCCTAGGATCATGCCAAGAAGTTAAAATTGGGTTATCCGGATGAACTTCATAAGGACCCTCAATTTTTTTTGAACGAGCAATGGTCGCCGCATGCTCAAATTTTGTTCCACCTTCGGCTGTTAGTAAATAATAATAGTCATCGATATGGTAAAGGTGTGGAGCTTCGGTAAGTTTGATATCCGTCCCTTTAAAAATCACTTCCGGCTTGCCGACTAGTTTTTTCTCTTCATGCGAATACTCTTGCATCACAATTCCGCCAAAAGAATGTCGATCGAGTCGCTGATCCCATAACATATTGACTAAATATTTCTTTCCATCATTATCATGAAACAAGGAAGCGTCAAACCCGGAGCTGTTTAATTTAATTGGCTCACCCCAATCGCCATCAACAGTCTCACAAGTGACTAAATAATTGTGGCAATCTTTCCAAGCGCCATCGACCACTTTAACATCTGTATAGATAAGCCAGAACTTTCCATCGCTGTAACTTAAACATGGTGCCCAAACTCCGCCTGAATTAGGGTTTCCTTTCATATCTAATTGCGAAACGCGCTGTAATGGATGCGCAACCAATTGCCAGTTTACGAGATCCTTAGAATGATGGATTTGAACTCCTGGAAACCATTCAAATGTTGAGACTGCAATATAATAATCCTCCCCTACCCGGCAAATACTAGGATCGGGATTGAAACCTTTAAGAACTGGATTGTTGATATTCATCTAAAATTCCCCCTAAGAAACTTATTCAACTACAAAGTAGAATCGTAAAACGCTTTCAAAAATAGTGTCAGTGCTAACCTTTGATACGAACATTAAGGTTCTTAGTTTTTAAATATATTTGTTGTTAGTTTGTTTATTGAATAAACTAACTTACCTTCATAGTAAGATATTCTTTCTTTTTTTTCAATCATTTTGATGAAATAAGTGGTAAGCTATGAGACCCATCTTGTATGAAGGGAAAAAATAGAGCCAACTACATGAAAAAGAATAATCAAATCAGCTATGTTTTCTGGCTGCAATTAGATAGTTAATTAGCAATTCCACTCCACCGATTTTATTGGTGTAATCATTATGCTTAAAAAATCTGTTTGCACTAATAAAAAGAACAGCCCAGTTTGGATATTGGACTGCTCATAAATATTACCAGTTCGACCCTAAATGATGATTAAAGAAGTTCTTTTTTATACTCAAAGATGACCCATTTATAATTCATAACAGAAAAATAGTTTCTCATAACGACAAAGTCTTTTTCCTCCGTTTTAATCATATAGGTGTCGTCACCTTTATAGATGACATCCTTTACGGTTGTATCCTTGAATTCCTTTGATAGTAATGGTTCCTCTAAAATATTTTCCGCGTTTAAATGGTTATATGGTCCAAAAGTGCTAAGAAAAAAGATTGAAGCAACTACGATTAGGCTTGAATAAACAGTTTTCTTTTTAAGCAACCTCACAAGCTCCCCACCCTTCCCAAATATGGGCACTTTGTTCTTATACAGGGCTTTTCCCCATCTGTGTTGTAAGTATTACAAACCTTTTTGAACTAGCATGATATTGACTGTAAGTAGGAATTGCAACCAACTTGATCCTGATAGATTGCAAGTTCATGCTAGTCATTCGTCCTCTCCGTCTTCATCCATTCTGTATTCGAGGATATCTCCGGGCTGACAGTCTAATGCCTTACAAATCGCGTCTAAAGTAGACAAGCGAATTGCTTTTGCCTTACCATTTTTCAAAATCGAAAGGTTAGCCATTGTGATTCCGACACGCTCCGAGAGTTCGGTCACGCTCATTTTCCTTTTTGCCAGCATGACATCAATATTGATGATAATCGCCATAGTTTTCACCTCAAACCGTTAAATCATTTTCTGATTTTATTTCGATTGCTTCTTGTAAAAGTTTTTGGAGCACTGCCGCAAACACAGCAATCACCATCGATGCAAAAGGAACCAGTAAGCCTACAAAAATGACCCCTGGTGCATCGTCCATTTCCGCAAAAAGATAGAAAATTGGGAGAACGAGCACGTGCAAAATACTAATGGTAATCGCACAATACTTGATTCTCTTTAATGCATTTACAGATAAATCGGAAAAAGCATTGCTTTTGTCAATGTAACTTAAAAGTTTAAAAGCTTGATACAACGCAAAATAGAACGGGATTACCGATGCATAAAATAGGCTCATTACGAGATATTGTACGAACGCAAACTCTGGTAACAATTCTGCCGTAACTTCCCCTAACTCCGGCACCAAAAAGATGCACAACAGAAGCACCGGTATTCCAATTAGAATAACAGCAAATTTTAAAAAGAGCGTGGAACTTCGTTTCATAAAAAGCACCTCACATGTTTATTTTCTATTTGATTTTACTCTATTATTTATCGTTTTACAATAAATTATTATTGATTTTATTTATGTTGTTATTGTTTTAATCTATTCTATCGTTTCCATTATTCGCTGAGGTTATAAAAATAGCGTGGATTCATAAAAGAATCCACGCTAAGATTTTATTTTTATACGAGTGCTTTCTGTTTAACAGGTGCCGGTTTTTTCCAAAGAAGTGTTAATCCAATCCCTATTATTAAGACAACCGTCGCAAAGTAATAAGGATAGTTAACATTGACGTCGAACAACATTCCACCGATAATCGGGCCGAAAATGTTCGCCAAACTTGTAAACATCGAGTTCATTCCGCCAATAAATCCTTGTTCGTTTCCAGCAATATTAGACAGATAAGACGTAACGGCCGGACGAAATAAATCGAAGCCAATAAACACGATAAACGTTACCAGTAAAATGGCAAAATAAGAAGAAACCACCGTCATCAAAAACACGAGAACCGCTGATATGACCAAGCAATAGCGAATCAGTTTGATTTCACCCCAAATACGGGTAAGTCGATCAAATAGAACCACTTGGCCAATCGCGCCAACAATCGCCCCACCTGTAATGACAATGGCAATATCCGTCGGCGTAAACTGGAATTTATGGTCTACAAACAAACTAAAAAACGACTCAAATGCGGCTAATCCAAACGAAGCGATGAAAATTAAAACCAATGGAATAAAGTACATTGGAGCAAAAATTCGTTTCATCCCGCCTTTTTCCATCGAGAGTGAAGTTTCTTCTTCTTCTAAACGTTGTGGCTCGGTTAACAACAGAATCGATAAAATGCCGGCCACCGTGCCGAGTGCTCCTGCAAAATAAAACGGAACCCGCGTACCAAAGTCCGCTAAAAATCCACCAATACCAGGACCAATAATAAATCCCGTGCTGATTGCGGCAGACATGTACCCGAGTGCTTTCGGACGAGTTTCTTTTGTTGTGATATCGGCAATAAAGGCGGTAACAGCTGGCATGATGAAGGCTGCACTTATTCCCCCTAAAATCCGTGACACAAACAAGACTTCAATTACTTTTCCTAATCCAAATAGAAATTCGGAGAAACCAAAAAGAAATAATCCGATCACTATCATGATTTTTCGACCGAACTTGTCGGCTGCTTTCCCAGCAAACGGAGAACAAATCAATTGCGCAATCGCAAAGGCAGCGGTTAAATACCCAACGACGGTCCCTGTGATTCCTAGTTCATTCATCAACGTCGGCATTACAGGAATAACAAGGCCAATCCCCAAAAAGGCAATGAACAAATTCATTAACAACAAGCTTAACGTGACTTTATATGATCTCATTTTTCTATCCCCTTAACTTAAAATTACTCTAAAAACAAGATCTTCTAAAAATGAAAAAGTTCATTCCACCTGTATTCAGGCAATAACAAGCTTAACCGAGAAGTTCTATATTTTATTTTGTTTTTCTTTTAGGCTCTTTTCTCAACGATTGTTGCTTTTTACAGGAAATATAAAATGAATTCCAAAGTTCGTTTACACGGTGAGAAAAGAGCTACAAACTAAGTAGTAACGTCGAGAAAGCTTGTTCCGCGTTAAAATCAGCTATTAAATTTTAAAAACAAACGTTACGAAAACAGCTTTCTCTTTCTAATCATTTTCGCAACCATCTCACTAACAAAAAAGACAAACAATCCTGTCAGCAACAGATGAATGTCTTTTATTTCGATTCTTTTATGAAAGCTCTTTTATCAAATATTGTTGCTTGCAGAGCTCAAATAGAACTCTAATGCCATTAGTTTCGTTTTTAAAAAAGCTATAGCATAAGAGAAAAGAGCTACAAACTTAGATATGTCGTACAAAATAGGTTATTCTGCGTTAAAATCGGCTTTATGATTTTAACAACAACCCTTACGAAAACAGCTATTATGAAAAACATTGAGAAAATTATTGATCAATAAAAATCCTGCCCAATAAATAAAGGCACAGGACAAGCGATATTCACGCTTGTTTTATCGACATTTTTACTTGTTTTAAATAACAACCAATCATCTCCTTATGGTAACTCCTATAGGTGATTGGAATCTATCACCCGTGACTAAAACTTGATTCTATCTTCTCTAGATTATAGAGGATTTTGGAATTTATTCATAGTAAAAAATAAAGGAAACAATTTGGTAAAAACACCATTGTGAAAAGGGTCATCTAAGCTGGTTGATTGGGTGTTGGGATAGACCGTATTTCTTTTCAAGTCGAGAAAAGTACAGTTTAGTTTGCTGGTGGCTTTTGCTTCATTTATTTGTGTGGTCAATCTGGAGATTCAAGCTTTGGAAACGGATAGAGTGTTGGTGATTTAGGAGGTTTGCTATAGGGATATTGTTGGTTACCGTTTTGGACTCAGGGAACGACCTTTTAGACAACGAACGATCTCCTTGGTTACAATTTCCCCCTCAAATTCCTTAATTGGGAAGTTATTATAATCCCCTACGTGACCTTTTTCGGATTTTACTATGGAGAATGTGCACTTAGCTTTTCTTTACGTGACCATTCTTCCTCTTAAACATTCAAATCGGGCACGTATAAACCTTCTAGGTTACCGTTTTTGGATTTTACCAATGAGAACAGTCACGTACCTCTCCTCTACGTTACAGTTCTTCGTCTGATTCTTTTAAATCGGGAACCTATAGAACTTCTACGTGCCTGTTTTCGGATTTTACTATAAAGTATGGGCACGTAGGCTCTTATTTGTAACTATTCATCAGTCTTCGATAAGATTAACAGGCAATTCAACACAAAAAAACGTCTTGCTCCTACATTTACTACTAAGGTAAGAACAAGACGCAACAACTTTTTAGGATATTCGTTGATGTAATTTTGTTTGTACTGGTTGCTTGGATGCTTTCTTTTGTAATCGAACGAAAAGATTGTTTGACACAAGCGAGAGAATAATTAACACCGTACCGACAAGGTCAAAAACGGTGATCTGATAACCTTGAAATACCGAAACCAAAAGCGTTGTTACCGGTACAAAGTTAATGAATAACAGCGCATTGATTGGGGATAAAATGCTCACCCCGATGTTCCACCCTAGCAATGCAATCAACCCAGGGAAAATAATCATAAACAATAAATGTGGACTTGTAGCTAGGATGACTTCACTAGTTGGGATAGAGATATAACCAACCATGGTTGCTCCGATGACCACGACAAGGGATGTGAACGTCCCCAGGATACAAGTGAGCGTCGAGTAACGCAACGCGGACCACCCACGAAACTCGCTTCCCCCCATGGTATAAATCACCCAGCCTACCACCGCAACGAAAATGAGCATCGTAGGAATAAAATCATCAGTTGCACGAAGAAAACTATTCATATCCCCTTTTGTAATCACGAACATCGCACCAACAAAGGATACAATCACACAAAGGAATGTAAAGACATGTGGACGTTTATGAAAAAACATCCAGACAATCACAATCGAAATCATCGGCATCAATGACTCCATGATGGACGCAACCATGACCCCTGGCTCTCCTAATAAATCTTCTCCCCAGAATATCAAGAGATTGTAGACCGTAAAAGCCATCGTTCCGAAGAACCATAAGTGAAGACCTTTTCCTTCCAAGCGAAAAGCCTGCTTTCCTTCTTTCCAAAGCAAGAGAACGACCAAAATAACCGTTACCGCTCCATACCGAATCAGTGTAAAATAAAAGGGATCAATATGTTTAAACGCTGCATGGGCGACAGGAAACATCGCCCCCCACGAAACAGCCGCAATAAAACATAAAATCGCTCCAAATAAAACATTTTTACTCACTTTCCATCTGCCTACCTTCCTCAAACATATTAGGTTCATTATCTATCCTTTTTGATATCGCGTAAAATGAATAATGATGAACATCAACCATCACTTTTTGTGATATCATAGAACTATAGAAAAATAGATAGTGGGAAGGAATTCATAATGGAATTTAAGGACTTAGAGATTTTCCAGGCAGTTGCGAAACAAGGGACGATTACAGGCGCAGCCAAAGAATTAAACTACGTGCAATCGAATCTTACGGCTAGAATACATAAATTAGAGAGTGAATTGAATACTCCCCTGTTTAATCGGCATCGACGTGGGATGAGTTTGACACCTGAGGGAAAGAAGCTCTTAAGTTATAGTCAAAAAATTTTATCGTTAACAGATGAAATGAAACAAGCTGTTCAAAATCAAACCGAACCGTCCGGAAAATTAGAAATTGGGACTGTTGAAACGGTCATTCATTTACCTAAAATTTTGTCTACCTATATTAAAAACTATCAAGATGTTGATTTGTCTGTTTTTACTGGGGTAACCGAAACCCTACAAAGAGAAGTACTCAACCACAAATTGGATGGAGCGTTCGTTACTGAATCGGACTTCCATCCAGATCTTGTTTCACATCAGGTGTTTCAAGAAGAACTTGTGTTAATCTCAGATCCAAGCGCCGGTTCTCTTGAAGAGCTGAAAGAAAAACCTTTCTTATGTTTCAGCAAAGGCTGTGGATACCGAGCGCGTCTTGAAACATGGTATAAAGACCAAAACATCACACCGAAACGAGTGATGGAATTTGGTACATTAGAAACCATATTGCAAAGTGTTACTATGGGGCTTGGAGTCACCTTCGTACCAAAGTCAGCCGTAAACCATTTGGAACAAAACGGACTTATTCAATGTCATTCTCTTCCTAAACAATACAGCACCATTAAAACCGTATTTATCAGACGAGCGGATACGTATTTAACCGCAACCATCGCAAAATTTATTGAAACCATCGAGTCGAATAAATAAATATACTTCTCGTCTAATCACAAAAAAACTAATCGGAAGTGCTCCCGATTAGTTTTTTTATTAGATAGAATTAGTTCTGTCCTTTTTTGACCCACTCTGCAACAGAAACTGTACGTTTCGCTTGGTGCTTAACGGCGCCTTCTACGTCTTCAATCATTTTCCCATCTTGACTAACAGTAACACTTGTACCGTATGGGTTTCCGCCTGCTCCAAAAAGAACAGGGTCCGTATATCCAGGTGTGGCAATGATTGCGCCCCAATGCATCATCGAAGTGTAAAGAGATAACAATGTTGCTTCTTGGCCTCCATGCGGATTTTGTGCAGAGGTCATTGCACTGACAACTTTGTTCACGGTTTTACCTGTTGCCCATAAACCGCCTTGTATATCAAGAAATTGCTTCATTTGCGACGGCATGTTTCCAAATCGGGTTGGCACGCTAAAGATGATTGCATCTGCCCATTCAATATCGTCACCTGTTGCAATTGGAACATCTTTTGTTGCTTCGACTGTTGCTTTCCATGCATCATTTCCTTGAATCACGGAATCAGGAGCTAATTCTTGCACTTTTAATACCTTAACTTCCGCCCCCGCTTCTTGTGCCCCTTCTGCAGCCCATTTGGCTAGTTGGTAGTTTGTTCCGCCCATGCTGTAAAAAATAACCGCTAACTTAACCTTTTCCATAGTTTCAGTCTCCTTTGCATCTGTTTTTCCAAATAGTTTGGATAGAAACCCCATTGTTATGTCCCTCCTAATGTTGCTTTAGAAAAATCGAATCAATCAAGCAGCTTTATTTGCACTCTCTGAATCTTTTTTAAACACCAATTGTCCTACTGATAGTAGTTTGCTCCCATTAATCGAAAGATAAACAGCCATCGCTAAAAACGCTAAATCCAGTTCATATCCAGCCATTTGACCATTACCTAATAGTCCAAGCGAAAGTTTGACTTTAAGCGTTGCACCAATCATGATAACCGCAATCAATGCAGACACCAATTTCGTTCCAAATCCAATCACTAAAAGAATTCCGCCAACTAATTCAATGCCTGCAACGGCATAAGCTAAAAACCCAGGTAGGCCAATACTAGTAAACCATCCGACTGTATTTTCAATTCCATCTTGGAATTTGACTAATCCATGAATGAAAAAGATGACTCCTAAAGTAATACGTAAAATAAATGCTCCAATTTCTGTTTTCATCATTGTATTCCTATCCCCCACTAATTTTTTATCTATTTTTATACCAGTTGGCTGCCGCTTCTACTTCTGTAGCTGTAAGCTGATGCCCCCTGTTTTCCCAATGAAGTTCAACATTTGCATTAGCCTTTGTCAGCATTTCTTTCAACTCTGCTGATTCCAACGGGGAACAGATTGGATCATTGGTTCCTGCCGCAATAAATACGGACGTTCCCGCTAAATCCGGAAGCTCGATTCCTTTTCTCGGCACCATCGGATGATGGAGAATTGCTGCTTTTAATGCATTTTGATAATGGAACAATAAACTCGCTGCGATATTTGCTCCATTTGAATAGCCGATCGCTACAATATTTTTACGGTCAAAATCATATTTATTAGCCGCTTCATCTAAAAACTCATTCAGTTCTTTCGTACGGAACACAAGGTCCTCTTCATCGAAGATGCCTTCTGCTAATCTGCGAAAGAAGCGAGGCATGCCGTTTTCGAGCACATTTCCTCTAACACTTAGGACGTTCGCTTCATCATCAATCATCCCAGCAAGTGGAAGCAAGTCTAACTCATTGCCGCCAGTTCCATGAAGCAATAATAGTGTTGGTTTTGCTGGATTTTTTCCTTTTTGAAAGATATGTTTCATTCTTCTCCTCCTAAATTCGGGACCTTTATGTCTGGTAAAGTTGCCTCTAGTTCCTCTCTTTTGTCTTCAAACCACGAAGGCAGCATTAGCTTTTGGCCGAGTTCTTCTAATGGTTCATCCACGGTAAAACCTGGAGAATCTGTCGCAATTTCAAACAAAATACCGCCTTCTTCATGAAAATAGACAGCTTTAAAATAATTTCGATCACGGATTTCGGTTGGATAGTAGCCATTTTCCGCAACCAGCTCACGCCATTTATGAAGTTCTTCTTCATCTTTCGCCCGCCAAGCAATATGATGGACTGTGCCAGCTCCCATTAACCCACGGACGGATGGTGAAAGTTTAATGTCAATTATATTCCCCAGTATGTCTTCTGATTGAAAACGAAGGATAGTTTCTTCCTGACCAATACATGTAAGGCCAAGTACATTTTCGAGCACTTCTGCCGTTTTATGAGGTTTAGCGGAAAGAAGGGTTGCCCCGCCAAACCCTTTGATTGCAAACTCTGCTGGAATATCGCTAGTACTCCAAGTATTAAGTGGTCCCCCTGACCGCTCAACCAATTCGATTTCAAGTCCGTCTGGATCTTGGAATTGCAAGGAAGTTTCACCAAAACGTACCGTTTGAATGAATCGTTGGCCATATGATTTTAACCGCTGTTGCCAAAACGCTAGTGAATGTTCAGGAATCAGATAGCTTGTCATCCCAACCTGCCCTGTGCCAATACGGCCTTTTAATTGGTGCTCCCAAGGAAAAAAGGTAATCACCGTTCCAGGATGACCAGATTCATTCCCAAAATACAGATGATAAACTTCAGGACGGTCGAAGTTGATCGTTTTTTTCACAAGTCTCATCCCCAGTACCCCAACATAGAAATCAATCGTTTTTTGGGCGTCGTTCACCATCGCGGTGATATGATGAATGCCAGCTGTTCGTTGCACACTAAATCCCTCCCTTTCGTTCCATATCCTATTTCGGTCTTTCAATCGAAAACATCTCGCCAAGTTTGGCATAATTCGCGCCCGCTAATCGACTCACAGCAGCCAACCCGATTGGATCAATTCTCCCCTTTTCATAAAGCTTCTCTTCAATATGAAATTGAACAACTTTTCCAATAATAAAATCACAACCAGGAGTAGTGCCTGAACCACCTACCTCCAATGCGTGTTCCAACATACACTCAAAACGAATTTTTGCTTCAGCTATGCCAGGCACGGAAATTTTCATGCTTTCAACAGGAGTTAATCCCGCCAATTGTACTTCACTTTGATTCGCAGGAAGTGAGGAGGCTGTTTGATTGATTTTTTCAACATTTTGTTCATCAACGATGTGAACAACAAATTCCTTTTTATCAAGAATGTTTCTTGCAGTATCCTTTTGCATGCCTTCAGACCGCTGAATCGAGAGTGAAATCATCGGAGGATTCGATGTGACAATATTAAAATAACTAAATGGCGCTCCGTTCAACACTCCATCTTTGGATTGACTGGTGACGAAAGCGATCGGCCTAGGAATAATACTGCCAATTAAAAACTTATAATTTTCTCTTTCGGTCAACTGGTTTGGGTCGATTGAAAGCATCGGACAGCCCCCTTTTTCATAAAAATTAATCTAATGTTCTTACTTCAAACGGAATCAATCCTCGTTCAATCTGATCGCGGTGCGGTTCATATTGTTCTGGTAGCATCAACTGTTCACCCATTGTATCGTGTGATTCATCGTGCGCGAATCCTGGTGGGTCGGTCGCAATTTCGAACAGAATTTCGCCATGCTCTCTAAAGTAAATGGCATTAAAATAGTTGCGATCTCTGACCGGTGTCACACCATAGCCATTCGCTGTTACAAACTGTTTCCAATCCAATTGATCCTGATCATCTACCGCTCTCCAAGCAATATGATGGACCGTTCCAACTCCCATTTGCCCACGGCCAATTGAGGTTAATTTTAGATCAATGATATTTCCGATATCTCCTGTAGAACGATAACGAGCGAAGTCTCCTTCTTTTGCAACGAACTCAAGTCCCATCACTTTTTCTAACAGTTCACCTGTTTTGTTCGGTTGAGTCGACAAAAGTGTCGCGCCGCCAAAGCCTTTGATCCCGACATCTGAAGTAATTTCGCCGAAAGACCATGTATTCATTTCGCCTTCTTCTCTTTCAACAATTTCTAAATGAAGTCCATGTGGATCATCGAATTCCAAATATCGCTCACCAAACCGCTCCATTTTTGTAAAAGGAATGTTGAATTTTGCTAGTCTTTCCTCCCAAAAATTCATAGCGCCTTTTGGAACGACATAGGATGTAACCCCTACCTGACCATCGCCAATTTTCCCTTGATACGCATTTGCCCATGGAAAAAACGTAATAATGGTTCCTGGTTTTCCGCCTTCATCCCCGAAATAAAGGTGATAGGTTTCTGGATCATCAAAATTGACCGTCTGTTTAACGAGACGCAAACCTAATACTCCAGCATAGAAGTCGACATTTTCTTGTGGATGACCAACAATTGCAGTGATATGGTGAATTCCCATTGTTTTTTTCATGTTTTGCTCTCCTTTTTCTTCTATTATTTGTAGATATTTTTTACATTCATTTGCTAGTTTAACCGAATTGAACACCAAATTAACTTAAATCAAGAATCTTGAATTAGAGATAATTAATTAAAAAAAATTAACTGATTTTTTGGTTATGACTCTTGAGCACATCCTTCAATCGGTTTGATAACAATCCGCTCAATTTTCATAATGGGACAACATGTGCAGCTGCTTGTGCACATGATGTCTATTTTTTAAAATTAATATTAACGAATAGTGAACAATGCTTTTGACCAAGTGTTTAATTGATCCAACATTTGATTCACTGATTCTTCTTGTACAGCTTTTGGTTTGAAGTCAGTTCCATTTTCAAAATCAGTGAATAAAGATAATGCCGGATGAACACGAACGTCTGCGACAGACAATTCACCTAAAATTCCGCGTAAATGTTCTGCGGCACGAGCGCCACCTACTGATCCGTAAGATACGATTCCAGCTGCTTTGTTGTTCCACTCATCACGTAAGTAGTCTAATCCATTTTTAAGTGCTGCTGTAATAGAGTGATTGTATTCTTGAACGATAAAGACAAATCCGTCTTGTTCAGCAATAATTTCAGACCATGCTTTTGCACCTGATGCATCGCCGCCTGCTTCGCCTAGGATTGGCAATTTATAATCTGCAAGATCGATAATCGTATAGTTTGCATCGCCGCGCTTATCTGCGATTTCTTTTACCCATGCACCAACTTGTGGACTTACGCGTCCTTCACGTGTAGAACCTAAAATAATACCAATGTTTAATTTTGTCATTGTTTGTTCCTCCTCTTTTTTTGTTCCAAATAATCTATCTAAAAATCCCATTGATGATTTCACCTCCTTGAAAAGTCTAGAGATATTGTTGATTAATTGCCTCTTGGAAAACATCCCTTTATCACTAAGTGTTTTAGATGGTACACAAAGGTCAATAATCTCGAATTCAAGATATAAAGCTAAAAAAATATTAATTCCATAACTCTTGAATTCATTTATTTTTAATTCGAGATAAATTTAACATAGAATCTTTATCAATGTCAACAACTTAAAACAACAATTTTTTTCAACTTTACTCATTTGTTGTTCATATAAACTAGATCCAATCTTGGAAAAAGTCCTATTGACCTTATATCTCAAAATAGATGTAACAATTAAAGGTTTTTTGCGCTGTAGCCAATTCGTTTTAATAAAGCAATGGCTTCCTTGACCTCTTCAGCATCCAATTCAGCAAAAATTTCTTGAATCTTCAATTCGTGTTGCGGGAAAATTTTATCCATTAATAATTTCCCTTCACTGGTTATCGCCGCGTAGGTTACACGTCGGTCTTTTGGGCATCCCCGCCGTCTTACATAGTTTTTTTGCTCAAGCTTATCCACAACATAAGTAATACTGCCACTTGAAATAAGAACCTTTTTGCCAATCTTTTGAATGGGCTGGTCGCCTCTATGATACAACAACTCTAACACAGAGAATTCCGTAGAATTCAGACCAAACTTGGCGGCGTCTTTTCGAATCACTTCTTGTATCGCTTGGGAGGCACGAATAATTACAGTTACAGCTTTCAACTCATCTTTTACTAATTCCACAACCGTATTCCTCCTTTCAAGGCTCATTAGTTTTGTCTACTAACGAGACTTTTCTTCCCCTATATCTCGAGTTCAAGATATGGGACCAAAAAAATATAATAGTATTCCTTAATATCTCGAATTTATATATCTTTGATTAAAGATAAATTTACCACATTTTTGTTTTGGGTGTCAAACTTTATACCTAGTTTTTGAGTTTTTGCATTGAACTAGTTTCCAAAACAAAAAGGGAAAGCACCTGTTGCTTCCCCCTTACTTTTCACTACCATCACAATAAGAAGCGACTACAGCAGCCATTGCTTTTGCGCTGATGATGAGACTTTTTTCATTAATATCAAATTTAGGATGATGATGCGGATAGGCTTCACCCGATTCCGGAATCGCACCGACATAGAAGAAGCAGCCTGGTACTTTTTCAAGATAGTAAGCAAAATCTTCTGAAGGCGGCTGTGGCGGTGTTTCCAAGACCTCTTCTACTTCTGGAATGGATGCTTGTTCTAAGGCTTGACGTACTTGCTCCGTTACATCAGGATCATTATAGAGGACTGGATAGTCATTTTTATATTCAAGTGTTGCTTTTACTCCATAGGATCTTTCCAAGCCTTCGGCAAATGCCTGCACTTCTCTTTCAACGGTTTCTCGCGTCTCAGGAGACATCGTCCGAACATCCCCTTCAATTGTTACAGAATCTTTAATGACGTTGAAGCTTCCCTTCCCGTCAAAGTTTCCAATCGTCACAGAAGCTGCATCAAATGGATTGATTCGGCGGCTAACGATCGTCTGTACATTCATCACAAAAGAACTTGCCGCTACAATCGCATCGTTTGCCAAATGTGGGGATGAACCGTGACCACCTTTTCCTTGAACCACTAATTTAAAATATGACCTTCCTGTTTGCGTATTGCCGCTTCGATAATATATGTTGCCCGTTTTCATGTTGCTCATCACATGAATGCCTAGGATTGCGTCTACACCATCCAGCACGCCTGCTTTGATCATACCGATTGCCCCACCTGGAGGCGTTTCTTCTGCAGGTTGATGAATGACTCGAATGGTGCCAGCTAATTGGTCTTTATGCTCTGCTAATGTCTCAGCTAAAATCAACATATAGGCAGTATGACCATCATGTCCACACGCATGCATCACACCCTCATTTTTTGAGGCAAACGGCAGTCCCGTTTCTTCTTTAATCGGCAATGCATCAAAATCCGCTCGGATGGCAATCGTTTTTCCTGGCTTTGAGCCTTTAATGGTGACAACAATCCCCCGCTCGCCTCCGAAATTGGTCTCAACTGAATCCACATTGACTTCTTTATAAAAATCAGCAATATAGTTGGCGGTTTGTTCTTCTTCGAAAGAAAGTTCGGGATGTTCATGAAGATAGCGACGTATCTCGATGATCCGGTCTTTTTTTTCTTCTAATTTTTGCAGTAATTCATTTAATAACATCTTTTCAATCTCCTTTTACTCAATGAGTAGGTTCTGGTTCTGGCTGCCCAGGAGGATTTTTTAACCGTACATTTTTTGCTTCCTTCTGTGTTTGTTCTTTTCCTGCATTTCTTGGAACCATGAAGATAATGGATAGAATCGAGAGAACCCCGAATATGACGTTTACGATAATCCCCGCTGTAGCTGCCAGTTCCAAGTTTCCCGCAGCGGAAATGGACGTATAAACAGTAGCCGATATCGCTACACCGAAAGCTCCGCCAAGGGAACTCGCCATTTTATAAACCCCTGCAGCTTCTCCTACTTTGTTTGAAGGTGCATTCGATACCGATGTATCTGTTGATGGTGTTGCATATACACCAAGTCCGAGTCCAAATAAAGCAAAACCAATGAAAACAACCACCGTATATGCAAAGTCAGATAAGAACGTTAATCCCATAATTGCAACTCCAACTGTAGTGATGAGAGAGCCCCAAATCATTGGTGATTTTGCGCCTGCTCTTTGTAATAATTTCTCTCCAACACGTATCATCGCTAACACAGCGACCAAATAGCCGAGTGAAAGCATCCCTGCTTGAAACGAAGAAAAGCCTCTCCCTACTTGTACATAAGTATTGGCTACTACTAGTGTTCCAGCAATCGCATTTAACAAAAAGTTAGAAATTGTTGCACCAGAATAAGGTTTGTTTTTAAATAAGGCAAAATCGATTAAAACCACTTCTTTGCTTTTTTCGATTTTGTAAAAGACAAATAATCCGATAATGGCCACAATAGCAAGGATTATTGAAATTATACTTGTCCAGCCCAAATCTGCCCCAAAAGTAATAAATACATTCAATGCAACCATGGTGACAATAAAGACAGCAAGACCAGTGTAGTCGAATCTAAATTTACCCGTCGATTCTCCTTTGCTTTCTGGTGTATCTTTAATCAACCACATACTTAGTAAAGAAAAGACGATACAAAAAATGAAGATCCATCTCCATCCCATAGACGTTGCGATGGCACCACCAGCAAAGGAAGCAGCTCCTGATCCACCCCATGATCCGATTGACCAATAACTCAGTGCACGTTGTCGTTCTGCCCCTTCAAAATACTCTTTCATTAACGCAATCGTTGCAGGCATAATACATGCTGCAGATAGTCCCTGAAGAACACGTCCGGTAATCAGTAAAAAAGATCCTTGTGCTAACACAAGACACAGGGAGCCGATCACACTTAAAATCAACCCAATATAGGTCATTTTTTTTCGTCCAATTTTGTCTGCCAATCCACCGGCAGCAACAATGAATAATCCAGAGAATAATGCACTTAAACCGATGGCAATGTTTAATGTACCAAGTGAAATACCTAAATCTTCTTGTACAGCTGGCACTACATTGACCACTGACTGAGCAAATAACCAAAACGAAATAACTCCAAATACAATCCCAATAATTAATTTATTGGTGCCTTTATAGTTCGTCGCTTCCATAGTAACCTCCAATTCATTTATTAGCTAAAATGTGAATGATAATGAATTAGCTTTTCAGGTTACTTTTTGCAGTTTTTATTAAGTTCATTCCTTAAGACCATTCTGTTGAGAATTTTTTATTTCCACTTATGGGAATATTGACTAGTTCGTAAATTCCAGTTTGTTTATAAAACCACAGCATTCCCACTAGAATGGTTTTTATTATAGAATACTAAGTTGATTTTGCTTTACCAGTTCCGCAAGCAAGGTCTTCATTTTGTGTTAAATGACGGAACTTGGAGAAGGTAAAGTTAGTTGAAGAAAAGTCTAAATAGAATCAACACCAAAATAAAGACTATGTACTAGAGGACTTAAACTCATGCTTTTGATTGCTATTGGTTTTCTGTTTTTATCTCGAATTCCAAAGTGTTCTGAAGCATGAACTAACCTATTTCTCCCATCAAGGGTCAAGAAGCTTGCTGATTTTTTGATCAAACAGCCATTGTTCGAATTTTTTTGCAACCTCAAAATACTCGAGCTCCTTTGCTTTTATTGAAAAAATCTTTGTGCCTAACCCATCTAATTCTTTTTCTGGATCATTTTTTAACCCCTCATGTTCAAAATCAAAGAAGATGTCCCGTATATCTTCTGACTTTCGTTTATACGCAGCAGCTTCCAAATCGAAACCATTTTTATAATAACCTACATGCAAATCGTATCTATGGTCATAGAGCATTTTTATCACCTCAGTAACACTACACTTGATCGTTTCGCCATTAGGAAAACTAATTATAGGTTCAATTATTTGAAGTTGGACGATTACTTAACGGAAGTCGCGGCCTCTCATCTTGATAGATTGAATAGGTCGTACCTTCGTTTTCCATTTCAGAACAGTGCTGATCCTTGCAAGAAAACAAATAGGTATGCTGATCGGTTCGGACACTCACGACGAAATAATAAGGGAATGCCCCCCCTTTGTTTTTATCCATACTTGGATCCATTGCAATGATGTTTTCTGTTGTTGCTAAGTTTTGTAGTCGTTACTCTCGATTGTTTTTTGAACCATTTCACTCAATATCACTTTTTCTTTTTGAGAAGGTTCATATGCTTTTTGGATTAGCTTTTTTCCTATTAGAATGACATTCACCGCTAAGCTGACAACCAAGAGTGCAAGTACAATTTTATTTCTCAACTAATCCATCTCATTTCATTTTTATCTCTTAATCATGGTTATGCTTTAAGGGTGTATACTCGTTTATCCGTTTCAAAGCTAAAAAGAATAGAATGCTGGCAAGGATGATGTACATAGATTTTATCATTTTCACGTTTTCCTCATAACAACATTATTGCATTTGGCGAATCTCCCTTGTAGAGCAATTGCTTCTTCTTGCGTTCAACAAACGTCGAAAACAATATATTTACCAAACTGATAGCACCAAATATAATAAAATTAAATTCTGAGTAGTAAGGAAGTTATAATGAAGGCTTCTGCCCTTTGTTCAAAAATTAATTTTGAAAGGTTTTCATCTTCTTTTACGATGAAATGTCCTTATTGCAGGGCCAACTGAATAGACAAAATGTTATTGCTTTCCTATTAATAAAAAGATTACTAATATGTATTGGAGACTGAAATGGAAATTACTATTAGACAAGAACACCCTAAAAATTACCAAACAACTGAGGAAGTAGTGAAAAGTGCATTTTCAACATTAGCCTATAGCGACAATCAAGAACACAACCTCGTCAATCGCATTCGCAAATCGGATGCGTTTATTCCGGAACTTTCAATAGTTGCTTTCAGTCAAGAAAACGAATTGGTCGGTCATGTTCTATTGTCTAAGATTCAAATCGTTAATGGCCCGACCAAGGTCGATTCGCTAGCGCTTGCTCCCGTTTCGGTTGCACCTGAGGTTCATAGAAAAGGCGTTGGCAGTCAATTAATACTTGCTGCGTTAGAAAAAGCAAAACAGCTTGGCTATCATTCCGTTATTGTATTAGGACACCCAGACTATTATCCTAAGTTTGGTTTTAAGCCTGCGAGCTTATGGAAGATTCGTGCTCCTTTTGAGGTGCCGGACGAAGTTTTTATGGTTCTAGAATTAACCGAAAATGCGCTTGAGCATATACAAGGGATTGTTCAGTATTCAAAAGCTTTTGATTAACTAAGTGGTCCTTTCAGGATATCAGGCATAGGACGAACTGGCTAGAAGGTTGTTCTCTAAATTAATTTACGGATTGTATGACCCGAGCCACTAACCGTTGAGGCTAGACCATCCTCTATATTTCAATAGAGGTTACTCCAAAATCGTCTGCTACTATTTTGGATAATCTCTTTTTTAAAGGCTGTTTTCAAAAGAATTGTTTTTATATCCTAAAACCATTCACTACACAAAAGGAACTATTTTCTATGTTTCAATTAAGTTAGCAAGCTCTTTTCATATACATTGAGCTTTTTTGTATAACCTAGCTTATTCAGTTGTATGCTGGTTCAACAGCAACAAAGATTTAGAAAAGAGCTTTTTTAAGATACTCATTTACCTTCCTCTATCCACCTGTAAATTTCACATTATCCCTTTCTTCCACATGTTTGATATTTTGATTACTCAAAAAATAGAATGTAGTACAAAAACATCTATCCCTTTCTTTCTGACCAATCCTTCTCTTTATTTCTTCGATGCATTTATTTATCCATTATGAGACTGAAAAAAATTACAGCATTTTTATGCATAACTATCCTTTTTCTGGGACGTAAATGGATATTTTTATTAAAATTTAATATGATTTAAAGATTAGTACTTTTGAACCAATCAAAATATGTTGAATGAGGCTAAGGGGGAAAACGTTGTGGAGTTAAACGAAATTAGAAATGAACTTTCAGTTAGAGGAAAAAATGGAATCGGCTTTTTAAGTTCTGCTGTTGTCATTTGGTCTCTGATCACCTTCATATTTTTACAGTCCTTTGACATACAACAGAAAAACATTTATATGTTGTTTTCAACAGGTTTAATGTTTCCATTATCCGTTCTCTTTTCTTCTTTTATCAAGGCTGATTGGAAACTCAAAAATAATCCATTGGGAAATCTAGGTTTATTTTTAAATATTGCTCAGTTAATCTATTTTCCTATCCTTTTTTGGGGAATTATCCATCATCCAAATGATGCAATTCTATTTTTTGCAATCATTACTGGGGCTCATTTTTTTCCTTATGGCTGGTTCTATCATACACTTGCCTATTATATTATGGCACCAGTGATATCGGTCTTCATGCTATTCTTGGGATTGTATTTAGATGGAGAAAAATTATGGCTGATTCCTCTATCTATGACAATCGGTTTGTGCTTTTTAGTCTTTTGGAACCGCTTGGATTATAGGAAGAAAATGATTTGACAGGAAGGATTCATAGCATACAGCTTTATACGAGACTCTCACTCCCTTTTTAGTTCCGTGTAGTATTCCTCTGTAGCTAAAATCCATTGTGAATATACCTTTATACGTTTGATCAAATGAAGATTCTAGTAATTTTTTTTTTAGAGATATAGGGAGAGGTTTGATGAAAAGATTTGGAATGATAGGTAGTCTTCAATTATTCATTGCATTATCGGGACTTGGTTACCTATTGATTACAAGATTAATAGGTATGGAACTCTCTGCATGCGATCAGTCTTATTTTCTTGATTCTCCCTATTTTGATATTGATTAAATAAACCGAGCCATTGGGCTTGGTTTTATTATTGTTGCTATGTTTAAAACTATGCTTATAACGGCCCCCCAGTAAATTCTCCCCTAATGTGTCGCAACAAAAATTCCTAAATTAAATGAAGGATTTTCTCTCAGCCGGAAAGAATTGTAGTAAAAATAAATCATATACTAGGAGAAACTTATGGATAAATGGGATCGAAAGGATATACAGACACCCCGTGGTACTTTTGAAGTCTTTATGAAAGGTAAAGGCGAACCTCTTTGTGTGACTCACTTGTATTCTGAATTTAATGAGACAGGAGATTATTTTGCGGAATCATTCGTAAAAACCCATAAAGTACTTTTGGTGAATCTCAGAGAAGCAGGAAATTCGGCTAAAGCGGACAACCCAAATGAATTAAGCATGATCGATTCCATTCTTGATTTAGAGGCAATTCGTCATGCTTTAGGATTTGAGAAATGGGGGTTCGCTGGGCATTCGACAGGTGGGATGTTAGGAGTTGTTTATGGGATTTACTTTTCAAACAGTTTGACGTTTAATGTTGTTGTCGGGGCAGCTGCAAGAGAATATATGACCTTCTCTCCTGATTGTATCTACCATAAAGAACACCCCAAATATAGATATATGCAAGATTTAATGGAAACCTTAAAACGTGCCGACTTATCAACAGACATGCGTAAAGAATTAACAAAAGAGCGGACAAAATTATCTTTATTTAAACCGGAACTTCATGATGAATTTTTTTCACTAAAGATCCAGAAAAAAATATCGGCTGTTCGCTTGAATTATTTTAGCCGGGAAGTCCTCATATTTGATGTAACCAAAAAGCTAAAACTCATTTCAACTCCAACATTGATTGTTTGCGGGAAGTATGACGTTCAATGCCCTGTCACATACTCGATCGAAATGAATGAGTTGATTCCAGATTCTAAACTTGTTATTTTTGATCGAAGCAATCATTATCCTTTCTTGGAAGAGTCCGCGGAGTTTGAGAAAGAAATGAAGACTTTTATGATAAGTCACACATAAAGAAAATAAATTGTAATTAAACGATCGTCACGTTGGCGGTCTTTTTTTACGCTGGTGAAGTTAGGAAATTTCCACCCTATTAAATTGTTGGAGGAAGCGATGGAAGGATTTAAAGTTAAAAAAATAAAAGATTTGCTTGTTGTGAATTCAGACCAGATGGTGAAGGAAAGCAAAGACGAGGGTTTTCGTTTTATCGAAAGATTAGTAAATGACTATAAAAATGACAGTAATACCTTTCATCAGCTTGGTGAATCTCTATATGGGGTGTTTAACAATGAAGGTGTACTCGTTGCGATTGGTGGGCTTAATATTGATCCTTTTTCAACTGAAGAAACCATTGGTCGGTTGAGGAGGTTTTATGTTTCGAGGGATTATCGAAGAAACGGCCTTGGCAGCCTCTTGTTGGAAAGGATCATTTCTGAGGCAAAAGATCATTATAATGTAATCGTGCTTCATACGGATACAGAACAAGCGAATCATTTTTATCAAGCTTTTGGATTCATAAAAGAAGCTAGATATCCTAAAACAACGCATTATTTTAATTTGTAAAAAATGGGCAGGAGTTCATTTACTCTATATCTAAAGTAGTAGAAAAATTACATCTTCTATAGGACTCTTTAATTGTTGGATGTTGGTAATATGGATTCAAGGAGGTTTTGAAGATGATCAAAGGGCTGTTTGAAGCACACTTACCTGTAAAGCATTTAGAAACATCAATCAACTTTTACGAAAAATTAGGTTTGAAGTTGGCTTGGAGAGATGAAAACACGGCATTCTTTTGGATTGAAGAAGGAAAAAGTTGGCTTGGTTTGTGGGAAGGAAATGAGTACAAAACTGAGTACCACCCTTCTTTACGGCACATTGCTTTTCGTGTCACTTACGAGGCTTTAAAGGCATCTTTAGAATGGCTTGAAACTCTCCAAGTGAAAGCCGTTCCTTTTGGGAACCGAACAACGGTGGAGCCTTTCGTAAGACCCAATCAAGGAAATGCTTCGGTCTATTTTAAGGACCCTGATGGGAACAGTTTAGAGTTGATGTGTTTTGTCGATGTTCCTGAAGAACTTAGACATATGACTGAAAAGTTGTCGTTTGACGAATGGGAGAATGCGCTGAGTCGGAAAATTGATTAAGGGCTCTTTTCATTTGACTGCATATGGGTGCTTTATACTTAAAATTCGATATAAAAAGGATGAGTATGTTCGTTCAAACAGTATTCAATTCTTTGTCTAAAGTTCTTCCAAGTCACCATTTCTAAAGCCTGATCAATTGGGAAGAATGCTACTTCTAAACTCTCTGGGGAAGTGGCTAATTCTCCTCCAACGGGTTTAGCGAGAAACAGCGTGTTACATATAGAGTTATGTACATTTTGGTAGATCCCACAAAATTTTAAAACCTCAATATCAACACCTGTTTCCTCCTTTGTTTCTCTTATCGCCGCGGCTTTTAATGACTCTCCTTCTTCAACTTGACCGCCAGGCATTTCCCAACCTCTTCTAGGCCCCTTGATTAATAATATTTCTTTTTTTGTATTTAAGACAATTGTTGCTGCTGAAACGATATGTTTTGGATGTGTGTGTATAGCATTTGTGTTTTTTTCAGTTCTCTCCACTGGCTATCATCTCCTTTATGACGAATCAATCCATAATTAAACTATTCAAATGGCACCCTTTGTAGATACTTTCAAAACAATTTTAACATAAAATACCAGACTCCTTCACTTCCAAATTAGCAATGTTTGAGGAAACATGAAGAACTTTAATTAAAAATAGCAGACCAACTGAAGGGCTGGTCTACTACGTTGTGGCTATTTAATAGGTGTCCTAGGTTTAATATATAACAAAACGGAACTCTTCTTCCGAAGGATTTATTCCGTTTTTAATGAAATTTGATTGGAATAATCTTTCTTTTCATTCATGTTTTCATCTGTGTATTGAACGCCGCTATAATAGAGAACACCATCTTCGATTCGTAGATCGGTGATTTGAATCTCATCCCCATAGTCCGTGACAGCTTCGGTTTCTTTGGTTTCAATATTGATTCTGTAGATATTCCCTCCTACACTAACCGTACCATGCGGATAACCAATGATGACGAGTACATGCTGATCATCTTCCCAAACGACCTCTTTCGGTTTCTTCTCCGCATCAAACGGAACGAGTACATCCTGGCTTCCATCGTGAAGATCAACAAGATAAAGATTGCTCATTGTTTCCCAGCCATAAGGGGATAGATAAGCCGCTTTCTCGCCATTCGGGGATTTTACCGGTTCGGAAGGCATGTCCTCTGCTAGTACGACTGTTTTTCCTTCAGCTTGTACCAACTCGATGGTATCCTTTTCAGCATTCAGTTTAATATCAAAGAGATCAGCTTGATTTTTTGTTTCTTCTTCATTCTCCTGAGTGCCTGTTTTCTCCTTTTCATTTTCCGTTTGTTTTTCCTGTTTCTCAGTGGATTCTGTCTCAGATGACTTCTCCTGTGTTGTTTCGTCTGTATTGGAACATGCTCCAACTACTAATGAGACTGCAAGTATTAATAATAGTAAATACTTCTTCATTATTATTCCTCCCCAGTATCGATGTTTACGTGCTAGATTCCCTCGGCAGGTAGAAATTATGCGTAGATATTATGAATTCGCCCATAGTTGGAGGTCTGTTTTTTAAATCACAATTGATAATTTATAGGTCACTATCCGGTTTATACTTGATTGGATGGAAACCGAATTTCAAGAAGATAACAACTTTCTCCGCTAATTTGCTAGTTGTTTAAAACGTATGTAGAATGTTTATGGATGTTCTAAGCATATTTAGTAAAACCTCTTGTGGAAAAACGAACAGTTTCTGTGAATTATATTTTTTTAAGAATTTTTGCAGGGTTGCCCGCTACGATTGTATTAGCTGGAACATCTTTTGTCACAACAGAACCCGCAGCAACAACGGAATGGTCCCCGATAGTGACGCCTGGCAAGATTACACAACTTCCACCAATCCACACATCGTTTCCAATTGTAATCGGAATCCCATATCCACTCTTGTTCCGATCCTTAGGTTGGATTGAATGACCAGCCGTATAAATCCCGACGTTGGGACCGATCATGCAATTATGACCTATCCTAACTTCAGCCATATCTAAAATTGTGCAATTATAACCAGCATAAAAATGGTCGCCAACGTGAATATTGTAGCCCAAGTCACAATGAAAATTGTGTTCGATACTAGGATTAACACCAACAGAACCAAACAATTGTTGAATCTTTTCCTCTCTTTTCAAAAAATCTTCCACAGCACTATTGTTGAATTCTTGCACAAGTTTATGGGCCCGGATATTTTTAAGTCTTAGTTCCTCAGTACCCCGTTCATAATGGATTTTCTTTTTTTTCTGCATTTGTTCTTTTCTCCCTCCGATATAAGTCTTTTAAATGATAAACATTTATAGTGTTCGATTAAAAATCTTATTAACTCATCATACTCATGGGCTTTATAGAGAATACCTTTAGTGGCAAACACATAATAAGCGGGTGTTTTTCTATTTTTAAAAGAGGATATTGTTTGTTTTGTTCGGGAAATTCTCTATCCTCCCCTACTACTTTCCTATTTGAATTATCTAAATACTCTATATTTTTATCGTATCATTTTATCTAATCGATTTGTTACCTATATTTGTTCTTAAGGGACCGTTTTACCGTTTCCTGCCTTTTTCATTCATGGCGAGCACCGAGACCGGCTTCTTTCTTACCGATTCCTCCTTTTTTCTTTATCGGCGGTCACATAGAACCGCTCTAGCTTACCGGTTCCTCTTTTTTTCTTTGGCGACGGGCATAGAGCACAACTCTCGATTACCGTTGCTCACTTTTCTCTTCGTCAACGGGCATCGAGCACGACTCTCGATTACCGTTGCTCACTTTTCTCTTCGTCAACGGGCATCGAGCGCGCCTCTCGGTTACCGTTGCTCACTTTTCTCTTCGTCAACGGGCATCGAGCACGACTCTCGGTTACCGTTGCAAACTTTTCTCTTCGCCAACGGGCATCGAGCACGACTCTCG
>Ga0182742_1001157_pt1 | contig 35439 bp, 24 predicted proteins | sample eDN5th37CBELigMG_FD_128880 | JGI IMG/M metagenome (GOLD analysis project Ga0182742, IMG submission 128880) | Enriched Miracle-Growth compost microbial communities from Emeryville, California, USA - eDNA 5th pass 37_C BE-Lig MG (version 2)... ... | reverse complement strand
CGGGCGCGGGCCTTGCCCTCGTCGGTCGTCGGTCCCCGGCTTTTTTGGGCGTTGGCGCGGTTGGCCTGGATCTGTGCTTCGGTCGTCATGGGGTGTCGTCTCCTGGTTGCGCGGCGATGGGGCCTCTTCCAAAAAGACGATCCGCGGATTCCCGCGCGATTTTTCACGAAAATCGGCATTCGCCCGGAATTTCGGTGGCGGGGCGCCATCGGCCGGCGTCGGCGCGGGGCCGGGAGGGCAAGGCCCTCCCGGAAAACCGCCCGACCCGGAAAATCCCGCGGGGGCCCCCCCGCTCGCGGCGTGGTGGTATCATTGGGATAACGTGCGCGCCATCGCGTGGTTGAGGGCCGAATCAGGGGAGGGAGACTGGACGATGGAACGACGATATGGGGCGATCGCGGCCCTGGGCTTGATCGTTTTGCTCGCGGGCGGGGCGTCCGGAGCGTGGGCTCAGGATCAAAAGCCCGAACCGGCCGAGGCCGACCCGACCGCGGCGGCCCGGAACCGGATGGTGCAGCGCCATCTGGTTGAGCGGGGAATCAAGAATCCCCGCGTCCTCGACGCCTTTCGAACCGTCCCCCGGCACATGTTCCTGCCTCCCGGATCGAGCCGGCAAGCCTACGACGACGAGTCGATCCCGATCGGCGAGGGGCAGACGATCACGCCTCCTTATGACGTCGCCTTCATGACCGAAGTGCTCGACCCCAAGCCGACCGACCGGGTTTACGAGGTCGGCACCGGCTCGGGCTATCAGTCGGCGATCCTCTCGCGGCTGGTCGACGAGGTGTACTCGGTCGAAATTCACAAGCCCCTGGGCGAGCGGGCCGCCGAGGTCCACAAGGAGCTTGGCTACACCAACATCCACACCCGGATCGGCGACGGCTACGAGGGCTGGCCCGAGGCCGCCCCCTTCGACGCGATCATCGTCACCTGCGCCCCCCAGCGCATCCCTCAGCCCTTGATCGACCAGCTTAAAGAGGGGGGCCGGATGGTCATCCCCCTGGGCGACCGCTTCAACCAGATCGTCCACCTGGTGATCAAGCGCGACGGCAAGCTGATCGACAAGGAGCTGAAGCCGACCCTCTTCGTCCCCATGACCGGCAAGGCCATGAGCGAAACGGCCGAGCCGAAGTCGAAGTCCGAATCCAAGTCGAACTCGAAGCCGGCGCCCGCGCCCGCTCCCGGCGACGGAGGGACCCCGTGAGCAAGACCGCGCCGCTGTTGCTGTTCGTCGCGCTGGGGCTGGCCGGCGGATTCGCGCCGGGGATGGAATCGACCTGCCGGGCGCAAGATCCGACCGCCGGGATTCCCCGCCCGGCGCCCCCGCCGCGCGACGATCTGGAGAAGGACGACAACAACGACGGCGTCCCCGACGGCTGGTACAACGCCCGCGACGCCTCGATCCAGTCCTCCGGGGGCGCTTCGGGATCGCGGTTCATCCGGTTCGAGTGCCCCCGCCGCGGCCGTCCGGCCCGGCTCAGCCGCGCCTTCGGGGTGGATGGCCGCAAGTACGAGGCGATCATTCTGGGCCTCTGGGTTCGCCTCAAGGACATTGAGCATGGCGAGCGCTCCGGCGAGGAGCCCGGCCTGATGATCGACTTCCTGGGCGACGAGCTGCGGCAGCTCTCCCGGGGGACGATGGGCCCCTGGACGCGCTCCGTCGGCGACCAATGGACTTATGTTTCCAAGCGGATTCCGGTTCCTCCCGGCACGCGCGACGCCATCATGTCGGTGGGTTTGATGGGCGCGGCGGGGCGGCTCGACGTCGACGGCTTCACCTTTGAGCTGGTTCCCCGCGAGATCACCGAGACGACGAACCTGGTGGTCAATGGCGACTTCGAGCTGGGCGATCCCGACCCGGCCTACTGGATCGTCAACAACGGGGCCCGCCGCGTCTTCCCCGGGCGCGACTCCACCGCGGCGGTCGAGCTGTCCAGATCCAGCGCCCGGATCTTGACCGGGCTCGCGCCGCCGGTTGAAGGGCTCGGCTCGCTGGAGATCGCCGTTTACGCCCGGGCCCGGGGGCTGCGCGGCTCCGGGGGCGCGGGCGGGGCGGTGTACTTCCTCGACGAGGCGGGCGAGCCGGTGGGCTCGCGCAACGGCGTTCCGGCGTTCCGCTGGGGCGGCTCGTTCGAGTGGCGGATGCAGCGGACGGTGGTCCCGATCCCCCGCGGGGCGGTTCGCGCGGTCATTCAATTTGAGAAGTTCGACGGCGTCGGCGCCGTTGAGATCGACGACGTTCAGGTCGCGTCGTCCCCCGCGCCCGCGTTGGCCTCGTGGAGCCCGTTTCACGTCCGGGACGACATGGAGGGCTGGTTGAAAGTCGGCCCGTCCCCGGAGATCGTCCCCAGGTCGGCCCTCGACTTCTCGTTCCTCAACCCCGAGCCGGCCGGCGCGAAGGGTCCGGTCAAGATTCAGGGCGGGCGGCTGACCTTCGGCGACGGAGGCCGGGCCCGGTTCTTCGGCGTCAGCCTGCTCGCCCCGACCGCGTTTCTGGAGCCCGAGCGAGCCGACGCGTTGGCCGACCGCCTGGCGCGGTCGGGCGTGAACCTCGTTCGCCTGGGCGATCTCGACACGGCTCTGGGGCCGGATCGGAGCCTCTTCGACGACGCCCGCGACGACACCCGGGCGTTCGACTCCAACGCTCTTGAGCGGCTCGACCACCTGATCGCCGCCATGAAGGCGCGGGGGATTTACGTCGCGCTTGAGCTGCAAAGCAGTCGGATCTTCCGCGACGAGGATCCGGTCAAGGAGCCCGGGCTGCTTCCCCCCGGCGGCGGTCCCGCGGCCGTCTTCGACCCGGCGCTCGGCAAGCTGAGTCTCGACGCCTCGCGGGCGCTTCTGAGCCGCGTGAATCCCGAGACGAAGCTCGCGCTCCGCGACGACCCGGCGCTGGCCTGGGTGACGCTGGCGGGGGAGGTCTCGCTGTTCGACCAGATTGACCGGCCCGACGCCCTGCCAACCGCCTACGCGGCCGACCTGCGCGCCCGGTCGGAGAAAAGCTCGGGCGTCTCGGGGCGGCGGCTCTGGCGGACCCTCGAATCCGACCACTACGCCGGCTGGGCCGCGAAGCTTCGCGAAGACGGCCTCAAGGCGCCGATCGCCGGCGTCTCACACTGGCGTCGCGAGTCCGACTTCGTCGCCGCGCTGACCGCGCCCGGGCTCGACCTGATCGACGACCGGCTGTACTGGGCGCCGCCGATCTGGGCCGACCCGGAGCTTCGGTCGCAGCTTTGGAGTCGCGACGGCGGGTTGAACTCCGGCGCCTCGCGCAAGCGGGCCGTCGACCGCCCCTACGTCGTGGGCCAGTGGTGCCCGCAAACCCTCGGCGCCTGGGCCTTCCCCCACGAGGCCGCCGACCAGCTTCTGGCCTCGGCCACGGCCCAATGGGAGGACTGGGACGCCCTGGTCCGCCGGGGGATCTTCGTCTACCCGAAGACCTGGGGCGACGGCCCGGTGGGAACCACCGGCGGCGAGGACATCTTCCAGATCCCCGAGGCCGCCAACGCGGTGCCCCAGGTCCACGCCCTCTGGCCGCACGCCGCCTCGATCCTGCTTCGGGGCGGGGGGACCGCCGAGCCCGACGCCGCCAAGCGGAGGACGCGGACGCTTCCCGGCTGGGAGCCCGCGCTGGGCCGGTTGACCGTCGATACTCCGTTCACGCAGGGGATCGCCGGCTGGAACGCCGGCCGGGAGGTCGCGTTCCCGACGTTGACCGTCTCGTCCGAATCGAATTTCACGGTGGTCGTGGCCTCGTCGGTCGGCGCCGAGCCGATCGCCGACGCCAAGCGGCTCTTGGTCACCGCCCTCGGCCGGGTCGAGCCGACCGGCTTCCGCTGGGTCGATCCCTGGAAGCGCGACGTGGCCGACCCCGGCCGGCCCCCCTTGCTTCAAGAGCCGGTCGAGGCCCGCGTGGTCTGGCGGCGCGCGGGGACCATCGAAGCCTATGCTTTGGACAACACCGGCGCCCGCGTCGGCCGCGCCAAGACCGAACCGAATCCCGACGGCGACGGCGTCGTCCTGATCATCGACGGTCGAACCCCCGCAACGCACTGGGAGCTGATCGCCCAATGAGAATCATCGTGACCGGCGGCGCCGGCTTCATCGGCTCGCGCCTCGTCGATCGCCTGCTTCGCGACGGTTGTGAAGTGGTCGTGGTCGACAACTTCGACCCGTTCTATCCCCGAGCCGTCAAGGAGGCGAACCTCGCCGAGGCGGTGGGCAACCCCCGCTGCCGGCTGATCGAGCTGGACATCCGCGACGCCGCGGGCGTCGACGCCCTGGTTCAGTCGTTCCGGCCCGACGCCATCGTTCACCTGGCCGCGCGCGCGGGGGTTCGCCCCAGCATCGCCGACCCGGGCCTGTACGCCGACGTCAACGTCGTGGGGACCGTCCGCTGGCTGGAGGCCGCCGCGCGGCTGGAGCCGAAGCCCCGGTTCGTCTACGCCTCCAGCTCCAGCGTCTACGGCGACCGCGACGACGCGCCGTTTCGGGAGTCGGACGCCGTCGACGCGCCGGTTAGCCCCTACGCCGCGACCAAGCGGGCCTGCGAGCTGTTGGCCCGGACGTTCCACCACATCCACGGCCTCTCCATCACCGGCCTGCGGTTCTTCACCGCCTTCGGCCCGCGCAACCGGCCGGATCTCGCCATCGCCTCGTTCGCCGACCGGATCGAGCGGGGCGAGACGATCCCGATGTTCGGCGATGGCCGAACCCGGCGCGACTACACGTTCGTCGACGACGTGGTCGACGGGGTCGTCCGGGCCGTCGACCGCTGCGAGGGCCTCCATGTCTACAACCTGGGCAACTCCAGTCCCGTCGAGCTCCACGAGATGATCGAGGCGATCGGCGAGGCGCTGGGCAAAACCCCGCGCGTCGAGCGGCTCCCCGAGCAACCCGGAGACGTCCGCCAGACCTTCGCCGACGTCTCCCTGGCCGAGGCCGAGCTGGGCTATCGCCCCTCCACCCCCTTCCGCGAGGGCCTGGCCCGCTACGTCGCCTGGCGCCGAACCGGCCGGGGATGAGGCCGAGACGAGCTCGCCCCGCCGCAAACCCCTCTCCCCCCGCCGCCGGGGAGAGAGGGGATGGAGCGCCGCCGCGACCGTTGTTTGGATTGCGCCAATATGTCTGTATGGAACGGCGCATAAAGAAACCGCGTCCCCAGGGGCCTCGCGATGAGACCCCCGACGCGGTTCTGATCGGGTCGAGATTGAGATTGAGCGGCGCGTTGGGGCCTGGGCTCAGATGAAGTCCTTCAGGGCCTTCAGCGCGCGGACCTTGATGACCTTATGAGCGGGCTTGGCGGCGATGGTGATCGGCTCCTTGGTGGCGGGGTTGAACCCGGGACGGGCCTTGGTGGCCGGCTTGTGAACGACCTGGATCTTCAAGAGGCCGGGGAGCACGAACTGGCCGGGGCCCTTCTTGCCGATCTCCTTCTGGATCAGTTCGGAGAGGCCGTCGAAGACCGCCGCGACGTCTTTCTTGCTGAGGTTCGTTTTGTCGGCCAACGCGGTGTAAATCTCGGTCTTGGTCGCCGGCTTGGCGGCCGCCTTGGGGGCGGCCTTGGCGGTCGACTTGGCGGCCTTGGCGGTCGACTTTGCGGCGGGGGCGGACGCCGCCTGAGGTTCGGCGGCCTTGGAAGCGGCTTTCTTGGCCATGGGAAGAATCACCCTTGAATGGAAAGGTCGATGCCTGTTAACTCAACTCGCGAGCCGGTCGAGTCCTCCCTCGCCTTTGAGAGCGGCCGCCGTGGCTCCTGCCGATCGTATTCGACGATTATGGGGAAAACCTCCAGAGAAAACAGGCTGCGATCGCGAAATTCCCGGTTTTTCCTCGATTTTTCGCCCTCCGACCCCCTCCCGCCCCGGTTTTCGCGGGGTTTGCGAGCCGGCCGCCCGATCCATTCAGACGGCGATCTCGTGACGGCGCGGCTCAAATCCCATGATGAAGCGACCCGTCGCCGAGACCAAATCGACCATGAATCCGACCTCGGCGTACGCCTCCGCGCATCGTACCGCCCGGCTGAAATCGGTGAAGGCTCGACACGTCCGACCCGCCCCGTCGTGGATCCGCAGCACGATGGTTGGACTGTTCGAGCACGCTGGGTTCATCATGTCCGACTGTCCTTTATCAGAAACCCTCGCCAAGCAATCGCGGCCCCGGTTGGTTGACCGTTTCCCTCGGACAAGACGCAAAGCAAACGCGGGAGCCGACGGACAAGAGCGAAGGAATCGCGTGGAGGAGGGGGGCCTCGTGAGGACTACGGAGCCGATCGCGATTTGTGCCGCGCGCGTGTCGGAGTTTTTTCGGAATCGGCCCGGGTCGGCGGATCGCGGCCGAAGGCGGCGGTCGCCAAGCATCCTTCTCCCTTGAGAGAAGGTGGCCGAAGGCCGGATTAGGAGCGCGGGGTTGACGGAAGGGGGGGCGGAAAGGGGCCGGGAGGGCGAGGCTGGGCTGATGAAAAGTTGGCCTTGACCCACTTCAACCCTCATCCCGGATTTGTTTCTTCGGGGGGCGGGCATTCCCGCCTGCCCAGAAACCAACATCAGGGTTAGTAGGGCAGGCGGGAATGCCCGCCCCCCGGGTTCAAAATCCGCGGGACGGCGCAACGAATCCGTGATGCCTGAACGCGACGAAATGCCCGGTCAACACCACCTTTTCATCAGCCCAGGGCGAGGCTCCCGCCGAGCCGACGCTTGGCTTGGGGCTCGGCGGGAGCTTCGCCCTCCCAAGGAAACCGCCCGCCGAACATGCGCCTCAATCGCCGGACGCCCTGGTGGTGGCGCGGCGGGGGTCGGCGGCTCCGTGGCGGAGGCCGGTGGACGGGTCGACGACGATGGAGTTGGCGTTGCCCTGTCGGCCGCCGGTTCGGATTTTATGGCCCATGTCGGTTAGCGTCTTGAGCGTCTCCTCGGGCCAGTCCTTTCCCTCCATCGCGAGGACGTCCGGGAACCACTGGTGATGGGTCCGGGGCGCGTTGACGGCCGCCTGGGCGTCGAGGCCGAACTCCAGGACGTTGAGCGTCACCCAGAGCGTCGTGTTGGGGATCGTCCGGCCGCCGGGCGAGCCGGTGACGAGGACGACCTTGCCGTCCCTCATGGCGATCGTCGGGCACATCGAGCTGAGCATCCGCTTGCCGGGGGCGATTTGGTTGGGAACGGTGCCGATCGAGCCCGCGTCGTCGGTGCGGCCGGGACGGAGGTTGAAGTCGCCCATCTCGTTGTTCAGCAGGAATCCGGCTCCCTTGACCACGGCCTTGGCGCCGTAACTCTCCTCCAGCGTGTACGTCAACGCGACGGCCATCCCATCGGCGTCGACGGTCGAAAAGTGGGTCGTGTGATCCGATTCGGTCGTGATGATCGGAAACGGCGCGAGCGACGCGCTTGGGGTCGCCTGGGCGTCGTCGATCGAGGCGGCCAGCTCGTCGGCGCGGGCTTTTGAGACGAGTTCGGCGACCGGCACGTCGACGTAGTCGGGATCGGCGATCGCCGTCGCCCGGGTGTAAAAGGCGCGCCTCATGGCCTCGGTAACGCGGTGGAGGGTTCGGGGCGATTGGGGTCCATCGGACTTCAGGTCGTATCGCTCCAGGATGTTGAGCGCCTGGCAGAGGACGATCCCGCCCGACGCCGCGGGGCCCATGCCGTAGACGTCATAACCGCGATACGTCGTCTTCACCGGCGGGCGCTCCTTGGCCCGGTAGGCCGCCAGGTCGGCGAGGGTGATCCGGCCGTCGTTCTCCGTCATGTAGGCGGCGATCAGCTCGGCGGTGCGCCCGGTGTAGAATTCGTCGGGGCCGCCGGCGGCGATGCGCTCAAGCGTCGCGGCGAGGTCGGGCTGGACCAGCCGATCGCCCGCTTTCCAGGGGGAGCCGTCGGGCTTGCCGTAGGCGGCGACCGACTCTGGGAAGTCGGCCATCCGGCCCCGTAACGGCGCGCCCTCGCCGGCCTCGGCCCTCCGCGGCCTGAGCTGGCCATTCAGGCCGGCCGCCAGGTCGGCCGAGATTTCAAACCCGTCGCGGGCGAGCTTCACGGCCGGGGCGACCAGGTCGCGCCAGGGGAGCTTGCCCCATCGGGCGTGGGCGAGGCCGAGACCCCGGACGGTGCCGGGAACGCCCGCCGCCCAGGCGCCGTCGCGGTGGCGGGGAAGGAGCTTGCCGTCCGAGTCGAGGTACATCCGGGGAGTGGCCGACCCGGGCGCGGCCTCGCGGAAATCGAGGGTCACAACCTCGCCGCTCTGGGGCAGGTGGGCGACGATGAAGCCGCCCCCGCCCAGGTTGCCCGCCTCGGGAAGCGTCACGGCCAGGGCGAAGGCGGTGGCGACCGCCGCGTCGATCGCGTTGCCCCCCTTGCGCATGGCGTCTCGCCCCGCGTCGGCGGCGTTCCCCTCTCCGGCGGCGACAACGTGCTTGGAGAACACTCCGGCTTCATCGGCCCGCGCCGAGGGGAGGCCGAGACCCAGAACCGAGATCGCGACCGCCGCCCACAAAGTCCGATGGTGTGTCATCCGCTTATCCATAGGTCCTGGTTTGATGAAGCGCGGGCGCTGGTCGATTTTGTCGTTGGTGGCGATTGAATCATGTGGGGGCGGCCATGGGGAGCCGCCCCCGAAATCGCGCGGCGCGAATTTGAGTTGCTCAAAGCGGGAACAGACAATCCCCTCTCCCCTCGCGGGAGAAGGATGACGCCCCCCACTCCAGATGGTTTTCGACGGAGCACGGCGAGGGGAGAAGGGAAACCCGGCTTCAGCCCCTCGCATGCGACTCGCGCCGAACCGTAGTGGGATTGGGGCCGCCCCCGCGGCGGGCGCTCCTCGCCATCGCGGCGAGTCGCGAGTTTACCGAAAACGCCGCCGGTTGGCCGCGCCTTGGTTTCCGGTTACTCGGCGGTCAGGTCGAAATCGCCGGGGCGGTTCCGGTAGAAGGTGTGGATGTGGTTGGCCCCGTCCTGCTCGTTGTTGAAGTCGATGAGGATCGACGGGCCTTCGACGCGGAAGGCGTGGGGCTTGGACTGGTCGAGCGGGCCGTACCAGGCGAGGTGGAACTTGCCGCCGCTCCTGGCCAGCTCCTCCTTCAGATCCGCGCGGACCCCCGGCGCGAAGTTGGCCCGGTAGGCGGCGAGGAACTGGTGCAGGAACTTGCGCTGCTCGGGCTTGAGCTGATCGCTGGAGATCCCCTTGGCCTCCATCGGGCCGGGCTGGGGCGGGTTGGGGGTGGAGGTGACCTTGGGAACGTCCTGAGAGACGACCGCGGCCTGGCGCTGAGCGTCGTCGAACGAGTCGATCAGCTTCTTGATGGGGGTCTCCAGCGCGATCAGGTTGCGCTGGCCCTCCAGCGGGCCGGAGCGGACGCCGGCGGGGTTGGAGCCGATCTGGAAGGGGGTGGCCGAGACGACCTTGCCGTCCTTGAGGGTGAAGTTCAGGGACAGGTGGTGCCCCTCCACCCGCCATCCCCACTCGCCCTGGTCGCCGGGCGTTCCGAAGACGCTGAAGAAATAGAGTTCGGGGTCGCGGTGGGGGGCGTGGTTCTCCTGGAGCCAGAGGATGTGCTCATAGCTCATGATCGTCGTGGCCTTGATCATCCCCTCGGTCGACAGCCCGGTTTGGATCAGGCCGAAGGCGACGGCCCGCTGGTCGGGCGCCATCTCCTTGAGCGGCAGTCCCTTGCGGGGGCGGGGAATCCAGTGCCAGTTGAGCCGCTCGGGGTCGTCGAAGGCGAAGCTCGCCTTCGCGCGCTGGGCGTCGTCGAGAGTGCCCAAAAACCGCGTGGCCGCCTTGGCCATCGCCGCCCCCGTTTCATCGGCCCGAGTCGGGGCCGCGACGGCCGAGGAGGCCAAAACGACCGCTGCCAGCGCCAGTGGGAATCGCTGCATCTTCAAGCTCCGGGCGGGCCGCCATTCCAGGGAGGAACGACCGGATCGGGCCCGCCGTCGATCCGTCGCACAAATCTTCAACAACCTAGACCTAGCCGACCGGAGCCCCCCCGCCAAGTCCCGACCCCGGAAACTCCCGGACTTTCCCCGCGCGGTTTGGGCGGGGAGGCTCATTCGGCGGGCTCGTCGGCCGGCCGGATTTCGACCAGGTTGTCGAAGAAGGTGGCGCCGCCGCCCATGTCGGCGAGCGCCGACGAGGTGGTGGCGTTGGCGTTGCGGCGGCCGGGGTGGTGCTTATTCCAGTGGATGCCGGTGGCGGCGGCCACGCCGGGGCCGACCGCCCCTGAGAGCGCCGCGCGGGCCCGGAACGAGCCCCGATCGTTGAAGACCTCGACCCATTGGCCGTCGGCGATGTTTCGCGCGCGGGCGTCTTCGGCGTCCATCTCAACCGTCGGTTCGCCGGCCCGCGACCGGTGGCGCGCCGAGCCGCCGAAGGTCGAATTGAGGAACTGGGGCAGGGGAGGGCTGACCAGTTGGATCGGGTAACGCGCCGCCAGGTCGGGCCGGGTTTGGGGATCTTCGTGGGGCGGGGTGTAGGTGGGCAGCGGGTCGAAGCCGTCGCGAAGCATTCGCTCGGAGTACAGTTCGCACTTGCCCGAGGGGGTGGGGAAAACGCCGTCGGCGAACGGGGCGAAGCTCTCGGGAAGGTTCAGCCGGATCGAGCCCTCGTCCTTCAGCCGCTCCAGGGTGATCCCTTGGAGCGTCGGGCCGCCGTCGAGCGCTTCGCGCGTCAGCGTTTCGTCGTCGGGGAAGAGTTCCGGCTCGAAGCCGAGCCGGTCCGCGAGCGCCCGGAAGACGTCGTTGTTCGACCGGCACTCGCCGAGCGGATCAATCGCGCGGGGGTTGAGCATCACGTCGAAGTGGCCGTAGGAGCCGTGCAGGTCGTCGTGCTCCAGTTGCGATGTGGCGGGCAGAACGATGTCGGCGAAATCGGCGGTGTCGGTCGCGAACAACTCATGAACAACGGTGAACAGGTCGTCGCGACGGAGACCGGCGAGCACCTTCGGCTGGTTGGGCGAGACGGCCGCGGGGTTGGAGTTGTAGACATAAAGCGCCCGAACCGGGGGGCCGGGAAGCTCGCCGGCGAGCGCTTCGGCGAGTTGATTCATGTTGATGGTTCGGGTCCCGGGCGGCGCGAGGTCGGGGCGGGTGAGCCGGTCCATGTCGAAGTCGTAGGCTCCGCTGGTCGAGAGCAAGGCCCCGCCGCCGCGATGCCGCCACGAGCCGATCAAGGCGGGCAAGCAGGCGATGGTCCGCACGGCCATCCCGCCGCCCCCGTGGCGCTGAAGGCCGTAGTTCAGGCGGATCAGCGATGGCTGCTCGGTCGCCAGCCGCCGGGCGAAGGTTTCGATGGTCGCGACGTCGAGCCCCGTGATCGCCGCGACGCGGTCGGGGGGATACTCGGCCATGACCCGGGCGCGCAGAAGGTCGGCGCCAATGGTCGCGCGGGCCAGGTAGTCGTCGTCCGTCAGACCGTCGCGCCAGACTATGTGCATCAGTCCCAGGGCGAGCGCGGCGTCGGTGCCCGGTCGGGGCCGGATGTGCCAGTCGGAGCGGGCGGCGGTGGGGCTTCGATACGGGTCGACGGTGACGATGGTCGCGCCGTGGCGCTTGCGGGCCTCGATCATCAGGCTCCACAAATGCGAGTTGGTGTTGGCCGTGTTCGAGCCCCAGTTGACGAGGAACCTGCAATCGACCGTCGCCAGCGGATCGGCGCCCAGGCGTCCCCGGCCCACCGTGTACTCGTACCCCGCCGCCCCGGCCGTGGCGCAGATGGTCCGGTCCAGCAGCGACGCGCCGAGTCGGTGGAAGAACCGCCGGTCGAGGCTGCTCCCCTGGAGTTTCCCCATCGTGCCGCAGTAGCTGTGAGGCAGGATCGCCTGGGGACCGTCGGCCGATTCGGCGATCGCCCGAAACCGCTCGGCGATGGTCCCCAGCGCCTCGTCCCAGGAGATCCGCTCGAACCGGCCCTCCCCCTTCGCTCCAACCCGTTTGAGCGGATGCAAGAGCCGGTCGGGTCCATAAACCCGATCCAGATACCCGGCCATCTTCTGGCACAAAAACCCGCGCGTGAACGAATGCTCCGCGTCCCCCTTAAGCTCCACCGCCCGGCCGTCGCGAACCGTCACCACCATCGAACAGGTGTCGGGACAATCCAGCGGGCAGACGTTCTTGAAAACGGTCGTCGTGGAGGAGGTCACGGAGAGGGGCTCCTTTTGGAGAACTCGATCGAGGCGCCCCATTATCGCGATCCGCCGCCAAGTTGGCCACGCCCATCACGAGAAGCCGTCGCCAATCGGCGCGGAGTTTGAGCTCCCCAAAAACCGAGGCGAACATCCCTTCTCCCGCGAGGGGAGGAAGGGGGGATTTCGGCCTCCGTTCGCGTGTGATCCGGCCGCGCTCATATCTCGATCAAATCCCGGATGGCCTTGCCGTCGCTCAGCTTCAGGGGCCGGGTGGTGAGCGGGTCGACGTTCTCCTTGGCGGGGTTGAGGCCGAGGGCGGTGAAGATCGTGGCGTGGACGTCTTCGACGGTGGTGGGGCGGACGGGGTCTTTGAGGCCCTCGGGGTCGGTCTCGCCCAGGGCGAAGCCGCCGCGGATTCCGCCGCCGGCCATCGCCAGGCTGAAGCCGGTGGGCCAGTGGTCGCGACCGCCGAAGGGGTTGATTCGAGGCGTCCGGCCGAACTCGCCGCAGCAGAGAACCACCGTGTGGTCGAGCAGATCGCGGCGGCGGAGGTCGCGGATCAAGGCCGCGAAGGCCGGGTCGAGAACCCGAACCAGGCGGCGATGCGTCTGATGGTTGTTGACGTGCGAATCCCAGCCGTCGAGCGTCACCTCGACGCAGCGAACCCCCGCCTCGATCAACCGCCGAGCGGCCAGGCACCCGCGCCCAAACGGCGAATCGCCGTACTCGGCCAGGGCCGCGGCGGGCTCCTCGGAAACATCGAACGCCTTGAGCTGGTCCGACGTCATCATGGCCCGCGCCGCCGCGGCCGTCCGGCGCTGGGGGAGGGCGTCGATGGAGACTCCGCGCCGCCGGCCGAAGGCCCGGTCCACCACGTCGAGATCGAGCGTCCGCCGCTGGTCGCGCTCCAGGGCGACCCGCGCCGCTACGTCGGGTGGTTTTCCAACCGGATCGTCGATCTGGAAGGCGTCGAACTCGCTCCCGAGAAAGCCGCCGCGGCTCGGCCATTGACCCGCGAGGATTGAAACATGGCGCGGGATGTCGACGGAACCGACGGGCAGCTCATGACAGCAGACGGCGCCGATGGAGGGAAAATCGACGGTCGGATCGGGCCGATGCCCCGTCTTCAGCATGTACGTTCCGCGCTCGTGGTCGCCCTCCTTGCTGATCATCGACCGCGCCAGGCTGATCGAGCCCATCTCCCCGGCCAGTTGCTCGAAGCCCTCGGCGAGCCGAATCCCCTTGGCGGCCGAGTCGATGGCCCTGGTCCCCCCGGCGATCGCGGTGTCGGGATGAGGGTCGAACGTCTCCAACTGGCTCGGCCCTCCCGCGAGCCAAAGCAGGATGACCGACCGCGCCGGCCCGCGCGAGCCCTCCGCCTGGCGGGCGAGCAACCGCCCCACCGGCGTCAGCCAGCCCCAACCCGCCCCGGCGACCGTCAGAAACCCGCGGCGATTCAACATGTCAATGGTTCCATGAAAACTCGACCGAGTTGAAGAGGGTCCAGAACAGGTCGGCGACCCGCGAGGCGCGGTCGTCGCCGCGGGTTCCTTCGAGCCGGGCGGTGAAGTGGGCGGTTTCTTCGGGGGAGGGGCGGCGGGTCAGGACGGCCAGGTAGGCGAGTTCGACGGCCTGGGCGTCGTCGGGGGCGAACCGGGCGATTCGGCCGGGGGAGGTGAGCGCGCCCGCCTCGGTCGCCTTCTGGATCAGCTCGCCGTTCATGAGCAGAAGGCGCTGGGGAATCGTGCCGCTTCGGGGTGAGAACTCGTCCTCGCCGACGTCGCCGTAGCGCTTGACGAACTCGTTGTTCTCGCCATGCGTGATCAAGCGGACGATCCAGGGGGATTCCGGCCCGATGGTTTCGAGCGCCGCGGCCTGGTGGATTGAGGCGGCGACCTGGTCGGGCCGGAGCCGGGTCATGGGGAAGGCGGCCCAGGTTTCCTCGTGGTCGCGCGCGTCGTCGCCGTCGCCGTCGAGCCGGAAGACTTCGGTCGCGGCGATGGCTCGGATCAGCCGGCGGAGGTCGCGGCCGTGGGCGTTGAAGTCGTCGGCGAGAATCTCCAGCGCGGCGGGGGGATCGTCGGCTTCGAGGAGGTCGTCGATCGGCTCGACCAGCGGGCGGCCGAACACGAGGGCCCAGACGCGGTTGACGACGGCCCTGGAGAAATAGGGGTTGCGCGGGTCGACGATCCAGCCGGCCAGCCGCTGGCGGGGCGTCCCCTCGGCGGGGAGCAGCTCCGGGTTCGAGGGGGGCCGGGGCTCGACGGTCGCGGGCTCCTTGGTTCGGCGGTCGCGGGGCTCGTAGTGGACCGCGCCGTCGTTGACGCCCCGGAGGTTCGAGCGGACCCCGCCGAAGAAGGCGGCGAGCCCCTGGAAGTCGTCGCGCGTCCAGGGTTGGAACGGGTGGTCGTGGCACTGGGCGCAGTCGATCCGGGCTCCCAGAAACGCCCGGGCGGTTCGCGCGGCGAGACGCTCGGGGTCGGGGTGTTCGACCATCGGATCGAACGTGACCGAGACGAAATTGGTGGCCGGGTGATCGGTCCAGAGCCCCCGGCCGGCGATCAGCTCGCGGACGATCTCCGAGTAGGGGCGGTTCTCCAAGATCGCGTCGCTGAGCCAGGACGCGAACCGGCGGCGACGGAACTGGATGAACGGACCCTCCTCGACGCCCACGAACGCCCGGGCGAACCGCTCGGCCAGATAGTCGGCCGACCGCCGGTCATTCAGCAGGATCTCAACCCACTCGTCGATCCGCCGATCCGACGGCAGCGCCTCGAACCGGCGAACCTCCTGAAGCGACGGAACCTTGCCCACCAGCGCCAGGTTCAACCGCCGCAGCGCCGCCAGGTCGGACGCGGGCGGAGCCGGCTCGATCCCCCGCTCGCTCCAGGAGCGCCGGAATTCGGCGTCGACCAGCGCGACGACCGAGGGGCGGTCGGCCTTCTCGACGTCCTTGGGCGCGGGCGAGGAACGCAACACGCCGCGACCCAGCATCAGGCCGGAGCCGAGAACCAGCCCCACGAAGATCACGTCGCGCGGTCGCATGGCGTCCTCAAGAGGATGATGGAAGGCGGCGCTCCATACCCTCTCCCCCTGGGAGAAGGATGCTTGGCGACGGTTTTCCTTCTCATTCTAATTCGTTACCCGGGCCTCCTCCTTCGCGTTTCGATAAAACTTGAAACGATTCTCGATTCGGACGGGTAATCCCGGGCATGCGAGACGCCCTGGCCATTGGAGACGTTCCAATCTTCGACGCCCCCGCGCGTTCGGGTCGACTGCGCGCGATGGCGGCGAGGGGGCTTGGGAAAACCAGGTCGGCGGCCGGCTGGGTGTTTGGCCTGGCGTCGCTGGTTGTGGGGTTGTCCGTCCTGGCGGCCTTGCCGATCCTTCAGTTCCTGAGTCTGGGCTACCTGCTGGAATCGTCGGCGCGGGTCGCGCGGTCGGGGCGATTGCGCGATGGGTTCATCGGCGTTCGGAAAGCGGCGCGGGTGGGCGGGGCGGCGGTTGGGGCGGCCGTTTCGCTCGTCCCGCTTTGGCTTGTCGCCTCTCAGGCGAGGGCCGCCGCGCTGCTCGATCCGGGCGGGCCGATGGCGCGCGGGTGGCGGTTCGCGGCGGTGGTCGTTTGGGCCCTGACCTGCGTGCACCTGTTCACCGCCTTCGCCCGCGATGGTCGATTGAGACGCTTTTTTTGGCCGTTTGGCGGTCCGGTCTGGCTTTATCGGCGACTGCGCGGCGGCGGGCTCTACTCGGCCGCTCGGGACGGGTTCTGGGAGTTCGTGGTCGGGCTTCGGCTTCCTTACTACTTCCGACTCGGGCTGGTGGGGTTTCTGGGGACGTTGGTTTGGCTGGTCCCCCCGTCGGCGATGCTTGGGGCGGTCCCCCGGTTTCCCCTGCTGGGGATTTTGGGAGCGGTCTCGTTGGCGGTTGTGGTCCCGGGGTTGCCGTTTTTGCAGGTGGAGTACGCGATCACGGGGAGGGCGCGGGCCCTCTTTTCTCCTCGGACCGTCCGCGGCCGGTTTCGGCGGGCGCCGTGGGCCTTCGCCTTCGCGCTGGCGGTTTTGCTGTTGGCCTCGATTCCGCTTTATCTGCTGAAGATCGAGATGGTGCCTCGCGAGGCCGCCTGGCTGCCGAGCCTCGTCTTCGTGGTGTTTCTGGCTCCGGCCCGGCTGCTGGTCGGCTGGGCCCACGCCCGCTCGGGGCGGCGCGATCGGTCGCGGCACTGGGTCTTCCGGCTGTTGGGACGGTTGGCCATCGTCGCGGTCGCGCTTCTGTATGTGCTGGTCGTTTTCATTTCGCAATACACCTCGTGGGGAGGCGCTGGGAGCCTTCACGAGCAGCACGCCTTTTTGCTCCCCGCGCCGTTTTGGGGGGAGTAGGGCCGAGCCTCGCGTCCGCGTTGACTTTCGGGGCCGGTCCTTGACAAACCGGCGGCGGGATGCGACGTTGATCGGCGTTGAATAATTCTTGAATTCGCTCGCCCACGCCCACCGCGTTCAATCGCCCTCCCGATTCGTCCGTCCGCCCCCGCGATCCCGCCAGCCAGAGACCACGGAGTTGGGAACAATGCGCCGAATTATCGGACTCGCCGCCTCGGCGATCATTTTGGTTTGGATGGGAGGCGCCGCCGCCCTGGCCGATCCGCCTCGGATCGCCGACGCCTCTCCCTTCGGCGTGAAGCGGGGGGAAAAGGTCGAGGTGACGCTGACCGGGACGAACCTCGCCGGCAACCCGCGGTTGGTCGCCTCGTTCCCGTTCGAGCTTGAGCCGACGCCCCCCGAGCGGAATAGCGCCGGCGCGTGGGTGTTCGCGCTGACCGTGCCCGACTCGGTCGCCCTGGGAACGCACCCCATCCGGGTCCAGACCGACGACGGGCTCTCCAACGCCTTCCCGCTGGTCGTCGGCCAGTTGCCCCAGTTGGCGGAAGTCGAGGACAACAACGAGTTTGAGAAGGCCCAGGCGCTGGCCGCCTTGCCGGTGGTGGTCGAGGGCCGGGTGGCCGGCGCCGACGTCGACCATTTCCGGTTCGCGGGCAAGACGGGGGAGACGATCCTGATCGACGCCCAGTGCGCCCGGATCGGCTCGGGCGTGGACCCGACGATCAAGCTGACGCTGGCCGGTCCGCCGCGGCGGTACGTCGCCTCGGCCGAGGACTCGCCGGGGCTCCTGACCGACGCCCGGCTCGTCGCCGAGCTTCCCGAAGACGGCGACTACGTCGTCGAGATCGCCGACGCCCGCTACGCCGGCGGCGGCAGACCCGTCTACCGCCTGACCATCGCCGAGGCGCCAATGGCCGAGGAGGTCTATCCGCTGGGAGGCCGGGCCGGCGAGGTCGTTGGCTTCGAGCTGCGCGGGGGAACGCTCAAGGAGCCCTTGCTGGCCGCCGCCCGACTCGCCCCCGAGGGAGCGACCGCCGCTCATTGGCCCCGGTTCGCCGCGGGGGCGCTCGACCTGGAATCCGCGAGGCCGCTGGTGGTCTCGAACGTCCCGGAGATCCGCGAGCCGGCCGACCCCGCCGCGCCCCGGCCGAAGGCCGTCGCGCCGGTCGTCTTCAACGGGCGGCTCGACGCGCCGGGCGAGGAAGACCAGTTCGTCCTGACCGTTTCCCCCGGGCAAAAGATCAAGGTCCAGGTGGAGGCCGCCGCGCTCGGCTCGGCGATCGACGGCGTCCTGCGGGTCCTGAACCCCAAGGGGGAACAGATCGCCCAGGCCGACGACACGCCCCGAACCCCCCCCGGCGGCGACCCGGCGGCCAAGTACAACGACCCCGACCCCTCGCTGACGTTCGACGTTCCGGCCGAGGTGAGCGAGGTCGCGTTGGTTTTGCGGGACCTGGAGAAGCGGGGCGGAATCGGCTTCCCGTATCGGATCAACGTCGCGCCCGCCCCTCCCGGCTTTGATCTGAACCTCAACGAGCCTCAGGCGAGCGTCCCCAAGGGGGGCGCGGCGGTCGTCGGCGTCTCGGTGGTCCGCAACGGCTACGACGGGCCGATCGAGCTCTCGGTTGAGGAGCCCCCCGCCGGGCTGACCTGCCGGCCGGGAACGATCCCCGCGGGGCAAACCGTCGGCGCGTTCTCGCTGGCGACGGCGGCCGACGCGGCCTTTCCGGCCGCTCCGCTGAAGGTGGTGGGCGTCGGCCAGGGCCCGAACGGGCCGATCCGGGAGGCGGCCGTTGGCTGGACCGTCCTCGCCCAGCAAGGCGTCCTTCCCACGAACGCGATGGCCGAGGAGGGGCTCGCCGCGGCCCCCGCCGGGCCGTCCATCGTGACCCTCGACGCGCCGGCCGAACCGGTTGAGGCGATCCACGGTCAGAGTGTTTCCATCCCGATCAAGGTGGCCCGAACCGAAGGGGCCGACGCCGCCCTGGCCCTCGCGACGCTGCCCTTGCCCGCCGGATTGACCGCGCCCGCCGCCAACATCGCCGAGAAGGCCGGCGACGGCGCCGCGACCGTGGCCGTCGCCCCCGCGGCCGCGCTTGGGCTCACGACCATCGGCCTGACGGCGAAGGGGAAGTTCGGCGAGGTTGAGCGGACCTTCGCCCTCCCCGCCGTGACCCTCAACGTCGTTCGCCCCATCGACTTCAGCCTGGAGCAACCGGTCCTTGAGATCGCCCCCGGCGCGACGGTCGAGTTGAAGGGGAAGGTCGTCCGCAAAGGCGAGTTCAAGGAGCCGGTCGCCGTCCGGGTTGACGGACTTCCCGCCGGTCTAACGGCCGAGCCGGCGACCGTCGCCCCGGACGCCGCCGATTTCGTCGTCAAGGTCGTCGCCGCGGCCGACGCCCAGCCGGCCGAGGCCGCCGCGAACGCCGTCGCCGCCTTCAAACTCGGCGACGCCGATTACCCGTTTCCCCCCGCGCCCCTGGCGGTCAAGGTCGTCGCCGCCCAGCCGAAGTGACGTATTCATCCTTATATATTGATATTCAACCGGGAGTTCGCGCATGCGTTCGCCGAACTTGACGCGCTGGTCCAACATCGCCGCGGGCCTGATCCTTCCAGTTCTTCTCACCGCCCCGGCGCTCGGCCGGGACGACTCCGCCGACGCCAAGCCCGACGAGGCCGAGCCGGTGAGCTTCATCCGCGACGTCGCGCCGATCATTTCGCGCAACTGCGTCGCGTGCCACAACCCCAAGAAGAGCGAGGGGAAGTACTCGATGACCACCTTCGCCAGTCTCGCCAAGGGAGGCGAGATCGGCGGAGCGGTGGAGCCGGGCGCGCCCGACGAGAGCTACCTCTTCGAGCTGATCGGCCCCGACGGCGAGCCGAGGATGCCCTACAAGCTGGACCCGCTCCCCGACGACGAGATCGCCCTGATCGAGCGCTGGATCTCCGAGGGGGGCAAGTATGACGGCGAGAGCCCCGACGAAGACTGGACCTTCGCGCTTCGCCGAACGCGCGTCGTGGCGATCCCCGAAGCGTACCCCGTGGCCGTGCCGGTTACGGCGGTGGCCTTCAGCCCCGACGGCCAGCGCGTGGAGGCGTCGGGCTACCACGAGCTGACCGCCTGGAAAATGGCCGACGCCGCGCTCGACGGCCGGCTTCAAGGGCTCCCCGAGCGGACCCACGACATCGCCTTCAGCGCCGACGGCAAGTGGATGGCCGCCGCCTGCGGCGATCCGGGCGTCTATGGACTGGTGAAGCTCTGGTCGATCGCGCCGGGCGAGCCGCCCAAGCCGGCGCTTGACCTGGCCGAGTCGGCCGACGCCATCTTCGCCGTCGCCTTCAGCCCCGACGGCCGGAAGCTCGCCGCCGCCGGCGCCGATCGGGTCGTCCGCGTGTATGAGACGGCGACGGGCGAGGTTCTGGTTCAGATCGAGGACCACGCCGACTGGATTTACGACCTGGCCTTCAGCCCCGACGGCAAACTTCTGGCCACCGCCAGCCGCGACAAGACGACCAAGGTCTTCGACGTCGAAAAGAAGGAGTCGCTCGTCACCTTCACCGCCCACGCCGCGCCGGTGCACGCGGTCGCCTTCGCGGCCGACGGCAAATCGGTCTTCTCCGGCGGCGCCGACAAACTCATCCGCAACTGGACCATTGAGGACGAAGCCAAGCAAACCCGCCAAATCGGCGGCTTCGGCGGCGCGGTCTTCGCTCTGACCCTCTCGCCCGACGGCCAGACCCTCGCCGCCACCGGCGCCGACAAGGTCGTCCGCCTCTTCAAGACCGCCGATGGCGCGGCGATTCGCAACCTGGAGGGGCACAAGGACTGGGTCTACTCGCTGGCGATCTCGCCCGACGGCAAGACCCTCGCCTCGGGAGGCTGGGACGGCGAACTGCGCCTCTGGAACATCGAGGACGGCAAGCCCCTGCAAACCTTCCTCGCCGCCCCCGGCTTCAAAAACCCCGGCGATCAGGCGTCGCGGTAAGCTCGAAACCCAGCGAGTGATCGGACCCGTGGGGGCGGCCTACGTGGCCGCCCTCATGGGATGACGCGCGCCCATGCCGATCGCCGGAGGGCGCTCTTCGACATGCCCCGCTACGAAAACAACTCGTAAACCGGCGCGGCGTCGACCAGCGGTTCCGCGCCGTCAAGGGCCGTCGCCGGGTCGATGCCGAGCGCGTGGTGCATCGAGGCGAGCAGTTCTCCGGGCGAGACGGATCGATCGACCGGCTCGGCGGCTCGGTCGTCGCTCGCGCCAACGACTTGCCCGCCGCGGACGCCGCCGCCGGCCAGGGCGACGCTCCAAACCCCCGGCCAGTGGTCGCGCCCGCCGGACGAGTTGATTCGAGGCGTTCGGCCGAACTCGCCAACCGCCGCGACCATCGTCGTTTCCAAGAGGCCCCGGCTCTCCAGGTCGTCGAGCAGGGTCGAGAACGCCCGGTCGAACGTCGGCAAGAGTTGGCGCTTGTAGTCGTCGAGCGTGCTGAAGGGCCCCGCGCCGTGGCAGTCCCAGGTCACCTGGTCAAAGACCGAATCGAACATGTTGACCGTCACCACGCGCGTCCCCGCCTCGACCAGCCGCCGCGCCAGCAGACAGCTTCGGCCAAAGCGGGTGGCTCCGTAGGCGTCGCGGAGCCGGTCGGGCTCGGCGCCGAGGTCGAACGGGTTCGCCGCGCGCCCGAGGTCCGTCCCGCCCGCGCGGCGGAGGATGGCGCCGGGGCGGTAATCGGCGGCGCCGGGAACCGCGCCGACGGAGAACGGCTCATGCTCGGCGCCGAGCCGGCCGGCCGTTTGCCCTCGGGGTATTTGCACACCCGTGTTGACGATCGGGCCGGGGAGCAGGATCGACGCGGGTAGCGGCCTCGAACCGGCCGAACCGAGCAGGAGGGAGGCCACCGCGCCCAGGTGCGGGTGCTCGTCCTCCGTTCGGCTCAATCGGCCGGTCTGGATCAGTTGCAGCCCCGTCTCGTGGATTGGCGCCTCGCGATGGTGGACCGAGCGGATCAGCGCCACTTTGTCCATGCGCGCGGCGAGTCGGGGAAGGTGCTCGTTGATCCGAACGCCGGGAACCCGGGTCGCGATGGAGCTGAAGGGGCCTCGAACCTCCTCGGGAGCGTCGGGCTTCGGGTCCCAGGTCTCCAACTGGCTCGGTCCGCCCACCATCATTAAAAGAATCAGCGCCCGGTGATGGCTCGGCGGCGTGGCGGCGCGCGCCGCCCGCTCCGGAAGGCTCAGGCCCAGAGTGCCCAGGCCGACGCCGCCGGCCGCCAGAAAGGCGCGGCGGTTGAGCCCCGCGCCGTTGCTCCGCTCGTCTCGCCCGACGGTCGTCATCGTGGGTGTCGCCCCCATCTCCATGGTTCCTCGGCCGGAGGCGGCCCAGCGGCGGCGCCTCCCCATGTCAAACCCTCTTCAACGTAACCGCCGCGCGCGGTCGGCGACAGTCCCCACCCCCCCTTTGCGCGTCGACGGGGTCGCCGCGCGCGCTCGTTTGGATTTGCGCGACTGAGTGAACTTGTTCGGTTCGCGCGATTATGGCGAGGACGGGAAAAAGGGGATGAGCGGGTCAATTAGGTGGATTTAATTTATTCACTCGGTCTCTCTGGGACGATAAGGACGATCGAGAGCAGGACGCTCGAAGGATTGGGATTGGCCCGTGGACGCGATTTTTTCGCGCCGGGGAGAGAGGCGGAGGAGAAGGATGACGACACCGCGATTCGAGGGGAAGCCGCGTTCGACGCGGTGGCCGACGCGCTGGGTTTTCCCGCTCGTCGCGTTGATGGTGGTTTGGGCGCCGAAGGTGGCCTGGCCGCAAGGGGCGACGATCGAGACGGTCGAGGAGGTGGCGCGGCCGATGGGGGAGTTGACTCCCGGCTCACAGGAGTCGCGGCTTGGCGGGCGTCCGGGGGTGGAGGGGTCGGGCCTCGGAATTCAGCCGGGGCGTGACGAGCAGTTGATGGGCCGCATCGGCACGGTCGCCCCGCGCGTTCCCTCCGAGATCAGCCAACCCGACCAGGGGCCCGCGCCCAGGCCCCGGGCGATCGCCGCGCCCGAGCCCCTGCCGATTCCGACGAGCCCGCTTTACGGGACGCTGGACCTTCCCGAAGGGCCGGAGATGGAGGAGCCCGGCGTGGGGTTGACGCTCGACCAAGCCATCGACCGGCTGATCCGGGAGAACCTCGATCTGCGGTCCAAGTCGCTGGAGATCCCCCAGGCCCGCGCCGACGTGCTGACCGCCGGCCTCCGCGCCAACCCGATCTTCTACGCCGACGCCCAGCTGGTTCCCTACGGCCGGTGGTCCGAGGAGCGGCCGGGGGGCCCGGTTCAGTACGACGTGAACATATCCCACCCGGTCGACTTCTCGCGGAAGCGGCGGGCGCGCGTCGAGTTCGCCACGCGGGCCATGCATGTGACCGAGGCGATGTACCAGGACGCCGTCCGCCTGGAGATCAACAATCTCTACACGGCGTATCTCGACGTGCTGTCGGCCCGGCAGACCACCCGGTACGCCAAGGCGAGCGCCGACGGCCTCACGGGCCTGATTCGCGCGACGGAGCTTCTCTATGAGAAGGATCTGGCGTCGCGGGCCGACGTCAATCAGGTGCGGGCGCAAAAGGAGATCGCCGACGTCGGCCTGGCCGACGCCGAGGAGAACCTCAGGCAGGCCAAACGGACGCTTGGTCTGATGCTGAACATCCCGCCCGAGCAGGCGGAGGTCATGGAGGTTCAGGGGACGATCGAGGACCGCTCGCCGCCGCCTCCCCCGGTGGACGAGCTGGTGCGGATCGCCCTGAGCTGCCGTCCCGACGTGATCTCGTACCGGCTGGGCGTTCAGGCGGCCGAGTCCGGCGTGAGGTTGGCGAGGGCCAACCGCTATCAAGACGCCTACATCCTTTACCAGCCCTACACGTTTCAAGACAATTCGCCGTTCGGCTCGAAAAGCGCGACGTCGTGGGCGTTGGGCCTGACGGTTCCCATGCCGGTGTATAATCGGAACCAGGGAAACATCGAGCGCGCCCGGATCAACATCCAGCAATCTCGGATCGAGCTGGCGGCGATCGAGCGGAAGGTTCAAAACGAGGTGGTGCGGGCGGCCAAGGAATACGAGGTCACCGCCCAGATCGTCAGGCGGATCCGGACCGACATCATCACCACGTCGGAGAAGGTCAAGGACGACCGCTTCACCCTTTTCCAGTCCGGCGAGGCCAACGTCGTGTCGTATCTGGAGGCCCAGCGCGCCCACAACGACAACGTCAAGGCGTACCTCGACACGGCCGTCCGGCATCGCCGGTCGATGCTCAACCTCAACACGGCGGTCGGCCAGCGGCTGCTTCCCTGACGATCGGATCGGGCGGGGCGGCGGTCGGCCGGGATGATCCATCCCGCCGATCCGCCGCGTGTTTCCCTCGCCACGCGCCGAATGGATTCGACTTTCGGCTCGCGATTAGGCGGGGATGAGGTTCTGGACGACGCGGGCGAGCTCGGCGCCGGTCTCGGTGAGGCTGTAGAAGTTGTTCTTGCCCTGACGGCGGGGGGCGATGATGTTGCCGTGGCGGAGCAGGGCCAGGTGGTGGCTGACCGCGGGCTGGCTCTGGCTAAGCTGCTCGCAGAGGGCGCCGACGTGGCGCTCGCCCTCGGCCAGAATCAGGATCACCTGAAGCCGGGTCGGGTCGCTGACGTGCTTCAAGAGGATCGAGGCCCGCTTGGCCTGCTGCGCGCGCTGGTCGATCGCCTTCGCCGCGGCCTTGGAGCGGCCGGCGGCCGGCTTGGCCTTGGGCTTGGCCGCGGGGGCCGGAGCCGGGGCGGCCTCGGCGGCGGGGGCGGCCTTGGCCTTGGAGACCTTGGCGGTCTTGCCGACGGGCTTGGACTTGGTGGTCTTGGACTTGGCGGCCTTGGCCGCGGCCGACGTCTTGGGGCGGAGCTTTGCGACTGCCATCTCTGCGTCCTCTCTTGGGTTGGCTGTTTCGAGGGAATTTCGGTTCGGCGCTTGGGACCACCCCCCGGCTCGCGGGATCGAGAAGACGGAGCGTGCGGGCCGTTTCCGGCCCCATCAGTGGCGGGCGGCCTCGGGGAGCGAGCCGCGCGGCGTCGCGAACGGCGGGACGGCCGGGAGGGCGACGAGGGCGCGGAGGCGGTTTGACGGCTCCCTCAACGAGGCGATCACAACCTTGCGCGAACGTATCTCAACATGGGTGGCCGTGAAGATCTTAAGGCAAGTCTAACCCATGTCAATCGCGACTCGCAAGTTTCAACGAATAAAATTCGTCCATTTGTTGGTGTGAGCGCCTCATTTTTCCGATGACGGTCGAGGGGTGGGCGATTTGGGGCGGGAGAGGGCGGCCCGGAGGCCCGGGCGCGGGCCTCCGGATTGCGGGGTGGACGCGGATTCCAAAAGAACGATCGCCAAGGCGCCGCCGTATGCCCAACCATCCTCATCCGGACAAACGATCATCTTCTCCGAGGGGCGGAGGATGATTGAAACGCAACGGTTCGGGGACCACCGTTCGCGAGTCGCGGCGGCCTTTTCATCCCTTTGCGTCGGCGACGAGGGGGGTGATCGTCTGGAGGAAGTCGGCGGTTTTCCAGTCGTTGTTCTTGGTTCCGACCTCAAGCCGGGCCAGCTTGCCGTCGGGACCGATGATCGCCGTGCAAAGGTTGTGGATGATTTCATTTTTGCCGGGACCGTAGACCAGTCCCAGCGCCGGGGCGATCTTGGCCAACTCCTCGTGCGAGGCGACCGCGTAGGTCCAAAGCGGCGGCTCGGCGCCACGAATCTCGGCGTGCTTTTTCAGGACTTCCGGAACGTCGTTTTCGGGATCGAACGAGAGCGAGACGAGCCGGACCTTCTCCGCCCGGGCGGCCGACCGGGAGAGCGATTCCGCCAGCTCCGAGAACCGCCTGTCCATCGCCGGGCAGTAGTCGGGCAGGGGGCAGCGGGTGTAGACGAACGTCAAGACGACCACCTTGCCGCGCAGGTCGGCGAGGCGCCGGGTTTGGCCGTCCTGGTCGGTCATGGCGAAGTCGGGAACCTCGTCGCCGGGCTGGAGGCGCTGGGGACGGGTCGTCAGCGTCGGCGTCGCTCCGGAGAGGTCGAGCGTCGCCGAGGGGCCGGTGTCGAGCGCGGGCTTGGTCACGGTCGGGTCGAGCAGCTCGTAATCCCGGACGATGCCGTCCTCGAACTCGACGCGGAGCTTCGCCTCCAGCTCGTCGCCGACCCGAAAGTCGTCCATATCAACATCTTCGGAGACCTTGAAGGGCATGGTCATCGCCTTCATGAAGCCGGGGATCTCGTCGTGCCGGATCTGCAGCTCATGGCCCGCCGCGTCGACCGCCCGGACCTCCCCGGTCAGGTCGTAGACCTTCGTCTCGATCTCGGGGGCCTTTTCGACCCGGGCCGGCGCGGCGGGCTCGGCCGGCTGCCGGGCGCACGAGGCGAACAGAGCCAGCGCGACGAGCGCGCCGAGGCGCGCCGGAGTTTGAAATTTACGAAGATCAACGCGGGACGCCATGTCCGATTCTCCATGCGAGTCCGTCGCGCTCGGGCCGTCGCGGCTTGGGCTTACGACTCGGCTTGGAACGGGAAATCATCATCCAGGGGAGCGGCGGCCAGCTCCACGAGGAACGCGGCGATTCGCTCGGCCGTGAGCTCGGCGTACGCCTCTCCCTTTTGGGCGGTCGCGGCCCGGGGATCGCCCGAGCCCGAGTTGGTCGTCAGCTTCCGCCAGGGGCGGCTGATCTGGACCCAGCCCTGGTTGACCGCCTCGAACCGGCTCGCCCGCGTGGCGCCGGCGTCGGCCGCCTCCGGATTCACCAGCTTCGGGAAGTAGGCCAGGCCCATGCTCGTCTCCAACTCGCCGGCGTGGTCCTCCGCCTTCTCGAAGATCGAATTATAAGCGTCGAAGCCGACTCTGAACCAGTCGCACAGGAACAAGTGAACGGGCGTCGATAAATGCAGTTCGCGAAGGATCCACTTCAGGTTGTTGCCGCCGTGGCCGTTGAGCAACAACAGTTTGTGGAGGCCGTGCCTGGCGATCGAGTCGGCCAGATCGGCGATGACGCGGCCGAGGGTGGAGGGGTTGAGGTTCATGACGAGGGGGAAATCCATCATGTTGGTTTCCGTCCCGTAGGGGATGGCGGGCAGCAGGAGCGGCCGCGCCCCCCGCGCCGCGGCCAGCTCGCAGGCGCGCGAGCCGACGATGTCGACTTGAAAGGTGTCCGTGCCGTAGGGCAGGTGCAGGTTGTGGGGTTCGGTGGCGCCCAGGGGGAGGACGGCGACCTGATAAGGGGGGGCGTCTTTGACCTGTCCGTAGGTGAGTTCGGCGAGCTTCCAGGGCGTCATCGCGGCGTCTTTCCGTTGAATTGGTGGTGGGGCTTGGCGGTCGCCGGTTCGGCCTTGTCTCGGGGCGCTGGCCGGGCCGCTTGCCATTGCGGGGGGGAGGGTGGTCCGTTAGGATCGGGGACTGGTTTTTCCGCCCGTTCCAGGCGTTCCCGCCTTTGCATTTGTTATCTCGGGATCGGCGTCGCGATGCAAGCGTTCGAGGCCACCACCCATTATTTCGACAAGGCCGCCAAGCTCCTCGGCCTCTCAGACAACATTCGGACGTTGATGCTCACCCCCGATCGCGAGATTCGAGTCGAGGTCGCCATTGAACTCGACTCCGGTCAGATCGGCAACTTCATCGGCTATCGCGTTCAGCACGATAATTCGCGGGGGCCGTTCAAGGGGGGCCTGCGCTATCACCCCAGGGTCGACGACGACGAGACCCGGGCGCTCGCCAGCCTGATGACGTGGAAGACCGCCCTGGCCGACATCCCCTTCGGCGGGGCCAAGGGGGGCGTCAACTGCGACCCCGGCAAGCTCTCCCGGGGCGAGTTGGAGCGGCTGACCCGGCGGTTCACCGAGAAGATCCAGGACGTCATCGGCCCGGTCAAGGACATTCCCGCCCCCGACGTGGGGACCGACGCCCAGGTGATGGCCTGGATCATGAACGAGTATTGCAAGTACGCCGGCTTCACCCCCGCCTGCGTCACCGGCAAGCCGGTTGAGCTGCACGGCTCGCCGGGCCGCGAGGCGGCCACCGGCTACGGCGTGGCGATCATCGTTCGCGAGATGCTCGGTCGGCTGGGCCGAACCATCGGCGGCTCGACGTTCGCCATCCAGGGCTACGGCAACGTCGGCACCCACACGGCCCGAACGCTGGCCCGGCACGAGGCGAAGATCGTCGCCGTCTCCGACGTTCACGGCGCCGTGTACAACCCCGAAGGGCTCGACATCGCCGAACTCGACCGCCACGTCGCCGTCACCCGCAAGGTCGTCGGCTTCAAGGGGGGCGAGGCCATCGACAACGACCGGCTGTTGAGGACTCCCGTCGACGTCTTGATCCCCGCGGCCCTGGGCGGCGTCTTCGACAAGGAGACCGCCGAGCGCGTCCAGGCCAAGCTGATCGTTGAGGCCGCCAACGGCCCCACCCTCCCCGACGGCGACGACGTCTTCTGCGCCCGGGAAATTCCGGTCGTTCCCGACATCCTCGCCAACGCCGGCGGCGTGATCGTCAGCTACTTCGAATGGGTCCAGAACCTGCAAAACTTCCGCTGGCCGCTGGAGCAAATTCAGCGCGAGCAGGAGCGCAAGCTCGTCGACGCCTTCCATGAAATGTTCGACATCGCCGAGCGCATGAAGATTCCCATGCGAACCGCCGCCTTCTACCGGGCCATCTCCCGGGTCGGCCGCGCCCACGCCCTGGCCGGGATTTAGCCGGAAACGTCGGATTCCAGGGCGAACCGACGGTTTCCCCGGGAGGGCATTGCCCTCCCGGCCCAGCTCCGACGCTCCCCCCCGAACCCGACAACGCTCATCCGGCCGTTCCGGCCACCTTCTCCCGGGGGGAGAAGGATGCTCCGCCGAACCCTCCCTTGTTCAATATTTCCTTCCCTCCCGCCCCGTCATCGAAGAACCAGATGCCGACATGAGCGATTACCAAACGTACGACAACCCGTTGATCCAGCGTTACGCGAGCCGGGCGATGGCCCGCCTGTGGTCGCCCCAGGTGAAGTTCTCAACCTGGCGCCGCCTCTGGGTCGCCCTGGCCGAAGCCCAGCGCGGCCTGGGGCTGAACATCTCCGAGGCGCAAATCGAGCAGATGAGGGCGAAGGTCGAGGAGATCGACTTCCCCGCGGCCGAGGAATACGAGCGGCGGTTCCGCCACGACGTGATGGCCCACGTCCACGCCTTCGGCGACGCCGCGCCGGCCGCCCACCCGATCATCCACCTTGGCGCCACAAGCTGCTACGTCACCGACAACACCGACCTGATCCTCACCCGCGAAGCCCTGACGATGGTCCGCGACCGGCTCGTCTCGGCCATCGACGCCCTCGCCGAGTTCGCCCTCCGCTGGAAGGACCTTCCCTGCCTGGGCTACACCCACTATCAACCGGCGCAGCTTGTCACCGTCGGCAAGCGGGCGACCCTCTGGTGTCAGGAACTCGTTTTCGACCTCGGCGAAATCGAGCGCCGATTGGCCGACCTCCGGTTCCTGGGCGTGAAGGGAACCACCGGCACCCAGGCGAGCTTCCTGGCCCTTTTCGACGGCGACCACGAGAAGGTCAAGGAGCTCGACCGGCGCGTCGCCGCCGCCTTCGGCTTCGACAAAGCCTACGCGGTCGCCGGCCAGACGTATTCGCGCAAGGTTGATTCGATGACCGTCGCCGCGCTCTCGGCGATCGCCGAAAGCGCGCATCGGTTCGGCATGGACCTGCGTCTTTTGGCCCACGAGCGGGAGCTTGAGGAGCCGTTCGAGGCCGAGCAGATCGGCTCGTCGGCGATGGCCTACAAGCGGAACCCGATGCGGGCCGAGCGGATGTGCTCGCTGGCCCGGTTCGTCATCAGCCAGACCTCGGGGATGGCCAACACCGCCGCCACGCAGTGGCTGGAGCGGACGCTCGACGACAGCGCGATCCGGCGGTTGATTCTTCCCCAGTCGTTCCTGGGGATCGACGCCATTTTGACCCTGTACAACAACGTCGTGCCCGGCCTGGTCGTCCACCCGCCGGTCATCGCCCTCCACGTCGCCGAGCAACTGCCGTTCATGGCGACCGAGAACCTGCTGATGGCCGCCGTCCAGGCCGGGGGCGATCGCCAGGCCCTCCACGAACGGATCCGGGTCCACTCGCTCGCCGCCGCCCAGCGGTTGAAGGAGGGCGCGTCCGGCAACGATCTGATCGACCGGATGAAGGGCGATCCGGCCTTCCCCCCTCTCGATTTCGAGGGCGTGATGGACCCCTCGAAGTTCGTCGGCCGGTCTCCCCGGCAGGTCGAGGAGTTCGTCGAAGCCGAGATCGAGCCAATCCGCCGCCGTTACCCCAACCGCGTGGCGGCCTCGGGAGAAGTCCGCGTTTGACGCGCCCTTCGGCTTCGCGGATGTGGGATGAAATCCCTCTCTCCCCCGAGAGCGCGGCATCGGATTTCGGGACAGGGTCGGCGCGTGGTGTCGACCCGCGCGATCGTGGATCCCGAAATTGTTGCGCCACGGCCTAGCATCCCGCTCCCAGCAAGATGATTCACGGTTGATGCAACCCGGCCTCCGGCGGACGATTGGCGCTCTGGAGGCCGGCCGAGGCCATTGGAAAGGTCGGTCTTCAGCCCCGAAGGGGCGGGCCGCCCATAGCCGGGGGTGGCGACCTCTGGGATCCCAAGGCCAACGGATCATGTGTCCGGGGACCCCAGAAGGGGCGACGGAAACCCGATTGCGGGCGGACTTTCAGCCGCGCCGTCGGAGCCCGCGGGAGAAGTGGGCGCGACGCCTCGCGAGTCCAGGGGTTGACACCCCCGGCTATTGACCACCGCCCCTCCGGGGCTTCTGATCGCTCCCCGCGTCGGCCACTTTGATCCATGGGGTTGCATCAACCGTGAACAATCTTGCCGGCGGGAGCGGGGAAAACACGCCGCGTCGCAACAAATCAGATGATGTCCCGAGATTGGCGCATGAAAAAACGGCCCGCGCGTCGCCCGAATGCGCGCGCTGGCCGTTGATGAGGTTCGTCACTCGGTCGGGTCGGAATTAGACCCGCGAGCCCTGGTGCTGGCGGGCCTTGCGAAGCCGCTTCAGCTCTTCGCGGCGGCGCCGCTCGCTGGGCTTCTCATAATAGGCCTTGCGACGCATCTCCTTGCGGAGCCCACTGCGCTCGCAAAGCTTGCGGAACCTGCGAACGGCCTCCTGAATCGACTCACCGGCGCGAACCCGTAACTTCACCACTGTGTTGTTCTCTCTTTCCCATCAATTCGAGCGCCGGTCACGCCCCTCGGACCGGCGGGCCCAGGAATTCCGACCCGCGATAACGCGAACCTGTCATCATGCCGATACGCCGCTCCCATTTGGAACAACGCGCCGGGTCCACGATCAACCTACGGATCGGCCCCACGCGCGCTCAACACGGATCGACGCCAAACCCAAACGATACCGCGGAAGCCTTTCCGCGCCAAGTGTTGGACGACCCGCTTCGGCCTCGGATTTTTTGACGGAGGACCAGACCGGCGGTTCAGGCTCCGGCGGCGGCCAGCGCGGCTTCGGCTCGACGGCCGCCGGCCTTGACGGCGATCTCTTCGCGGAGGATCTTCACGTCGCTGGGGGCTTCGATGCCCAACCGAACCTGCCCCCCTTCGATCTTGACCACCGTCAGCACGATTCCACCGTCGATGACGATCTTCTCATTGGCTTTGCGGCTCAGAACCAACATGGCTGTCCTCCTTGCTCGGATGCTGTCGCGTCTTGCCTCTTCATCACCATCGCGTTGTTCGTCAGCTTTACGGACGGGCGATGGATTTGTGTCTTAAGTTTTCCGCCCCAGGCGGCCGATAATGACCTGGATACATAGCATACGGCGCGCCATGTTCCGCTGATAATACCGGCGATCCGCCGTAAGTCCATGCCATTTTCCGGGATGAATTCTTTTTCGGACATCGGCGCGGGTTTTCGGAGGCGCTCGGAAGTACAGTATGGTGATACTCGTCTTCCCAAAATTCCAAACCCGACGGGAAAAATGGGAACGCCGGGCGGCCTGGCCCGTTGGGATTGGCGACGGTCGGCGCAACGGTTACGATTTTCAGGGGCGGCGAGCGACGCAAGCGGAGAGGGGGGATCGGCGGCCGACCCTTCTTGATCTCGCGAGTTCATTTTGAGGCATCTGGAAGGCGAACCCGTGCGCGTGGGAATTGGACACGACACCCATCGGCTGGTGGACGGGCGGCCGTTGATTCTCGGGGGCCTGCGGATCGAACACCCGCGCGGGCTGGCCGGGCACTCCGACGCCGACGTGGTTTGCCACGCCGTGGCCGACGCCCTCCTGGGCGCCGCCGCCCTGGGCGACATCGGCGAGCATTATCCCGACACCGATCCCCAGTGGCGCGACCTGGACAGCGCCCGGCTCCTGGCCGAGGTCGTCGACCGGGTCGCGGCCCAGGGCTATCGGCCCGTCAACTGCGACGTGATCATCCACGCCCAGGCCCCGAAGCTCGGCCCTCACAAGCTCACGATCCGGTCGAACCTGGCGCGGCTTTTGGGGCTGCCCGACTCGGCCGTCAACGTCAAGGCGAAGACCGGAGAGGGCGTCGGGCCGGTCGGCCGGGCCGAGGCCATCGACTGTCACGCCGTCGTCTTGATTCAAGAGCGGGATTGATTCGCCCCGAGACGTTTGGGGCCGCCCTCCGGCTCGCCTTCCCCCCGCCGATTTCCGCACCGCATCCATCGCCGGCACAGGAACGCAATTTCTCATGGCGCTTCGAGTTTACAATACGCTGACGCAATCCAAGGAGCCGTTCCAGACCGTCGTCCCCGGCAAGGTGGGGATGTACGTCTGCGGCCCGACCGTCTATTCGAACAGCCACATCGGCCACATGGTCGGCCCGGTGATCTTCGACACGGTCAAGCGCTATTTGACCTATCTCGGCTATGAGGTCTCCTGGGTCGTCAACATCACCGACGTCGACGACAAGCTGATCGTCCAGGCCCAGAAGGAGGGCGCGACGGTCAAGGACCTGGCCGAGCGGGTGACGGCCGACTATCTCCATTGCCTCTCGGCTCTGAGCGTCGACGGCATCGACCACATGCCCCGGGCGACCGAGCACATCGACGAGATCATCGAGATCACCCAGGGGTTGATTGAGAAGGGCTTCGCCTACGAGTCCGGCGGCGACGTCTATTTCGACGTCGGCCGCGCCGCGTCGTATGGGAAGCTGAGTCACCGCGATCCCGACGAGCTTCAGGCCGGCGCCCGGATCGAGCCGTCGAGCCTGAAGCGGAACCCGGGCGACTTCGCGCTTTGGAAGTCGTCCAAGCCGGGCGAGCCGTCGTGGAAGAGCCCCTGGGGGCCGGGCCGGCCGGGCTGGCACATCGAGTGCTCGGCGATGAGCCTTAAGCTTTTGGGCAAGCACTTCGACATCCACGGCGGCGGCCTCGACCTGGTCTTCCCCCACCACGAGAACGAGCTGGTTCAGTCCGAATGCTACACGGGCGAGCCCTTCGCCTCGTTTTGGATGCACAACGGGCTGTTGACCAAGGAGGGGAAGAAGATCTCCAAGTCCGACCCCGGCACGGTCATCCTGATGAGCGACCTGCTGGAGCGGTATTCCCCGGACGCGATCCGGCTCTTGTTCCTCTCCAGCCATTACCGCCGGCCGATCGACTACGGGCCGACCCGGCTCGACGAGCTTGACCGGGGCCTTCAAACCTTCCACCGCGCCTTCGAGCGGTTCGAGGAGCTTTGCGGGGAGCCGTTTGACCAACTGGAGGCGCCAACCCGGCGCGCCGACTGGGATGGCGGCGACTCGCCGGCGCTCCGCGAGATCGCCGAGCACCGCCAGCGGTTCCTCGACGCGATGGACGACGACTTCAACACCGGCGGCGCGCTCGGCGAGCTATACGACATCGCCCACGCGGTGAACCGGATGGCCGCGGGCCTGACGCCCGGGTCTTCCCCCCAGGAGTTGGCCGATTACCGCGCGGGGATGGTGGTTCTCCGCGAGTTGAGCCGGATCCTCGGCCTCTTCCTCAAGCCTCTCCCCAAGCCCGAGGTGGCGGGAGACGCCCTGACCGGCGATCTGCTGGAGCTTCTGATTGACCTGCGCGCCCGGCTCCGCAAGGAGAAGAACTTCGCTCTGGCCGACGAGGTCCGCAATCGTCTGACCGATCTGGGCGTGGTCCTTGAAGACGGAGCGCTGGGAACGCGCTGGCGGATTGAACCGAAGCGTTGAGACGAGGCCGCGGCGGTTTCCCGCCGCGATCTTCAAACCCGCCGGAATGGAGCCGCGGAGATTATGTCGACCCGATCATGCGAATTCGAGGGCAACCTTGACGGCGGATCGATTCCGTGGGGAGACGGGGTTTCGCCGGTCTGGGATCGGGTCGTGGGCATTGATCCGGGCTTGAACGTCACCGGCTACGCGGTCGTCGACTCGGGCGCCCGGGGGCCGGTGGTCGTCGAGGCGGGGGTGATCCGCCCCGGCTCGGCCGATTGGTCGCTGGGGCGGCGGCTGGACTACCTCCACCGCAACGTTGTGGAGTTGCTTTTGGCCTATCCGCCCGGCGCCCTGGCGATCGAGCAGGTTCACAGCCACGTCAAGTTTCCCCGCACCTCGATCCTGATGGCGCACGCCCGAGGGGTGATCCTGCTGGCCGCCGCCTCGCGCGGGGTCGCCGTCTACGGCTACGCCCCGACCCGGGTCAAGAAGACCCTCACCGGCAGCGGCCGCGCCCCCAAAGAGCAAATGCAGCGCGCCATTCAAACCGAGCTGGGCCTCGACGCCCTTCCCGAACCCCACGACGTCGCCGACGCCTGCGCCCTGGCCCTCTGCCACCACCAGGTCGGCCGCGCCCTCCGTCTGGTCCGGGAATCCTAAACGGGTTGCTCGGAGCGCTGCAGGCAAGGCGAGGACGCTTACCGGCGCGACGGCGCAAGGACGGATTCGCGGGGTTCACCGTTGGAGGGGATTCGCCCGGTGGGCGAGTTCTCGCGATGTTCGCTTTTCGGCGCGGTCCGCCCGTTCGGAGCGCTCTCCGGCGCCTCCAACAGGAAGAACCCGTCGTCGCCGCCGAGTTCTCGTTCGACCGCGAATCTCTGAAAGAACGCGGGAATCTCCTCCCATCGAATCACGGGGTCTTCGCCCTCCACCCACAACCACTCGGGGCGCGGACGCGGGCTCAACAGCCGCTTGCTGATCCAGACCCGACCGCCGTTTTCGGAGACGCGCTTGAACTCGTCCTCGAACTTCTCGCGCCAAAGGTGGGTCTCGGAGTTGCCCAGGTAGATCGCCTGCTTGACTCTCAGCGTCTGGAACAAGGGAAAGAGCGGGTCGTGCGACAGTTGGCTTAATGGATCTCGAAGATCCACCAGGAAGACCCGATCATTCTCCCCCAATAGCGGCCTCAGCACTTCGGTTCGCTCCGTAATCGCCGCCCGTCGACCGTCGCGCGTGGCCGATCGAAGCTCCATCGCGTTGGAGACGGCCATGACGATGAAGAAGGTCGCGACAAGAATCCCGGCCCAGGTTCCGGCCCCGCGTCGCCCGTCCTCCAGAACGATCCCCCAGGCAAGGAAGATCAGCGGGTAGAGCGAAAGGTAACGCTCCACGTCGCCGCCTTGCCAGTACGCGGCGAACGCCAGCACGGGGCCGCCCCCCAGCAGCAGGATCAGCGCGGCGCGGCGTCCGCGCGCGGTTCGACCGAGTTGGATCACGGTCGCGAGGACAACCAGGTAGAAGAAAGCCACCTTGGCGAGACTTAAGCGGATCAACTCTACTAGGCTTACGGGGTTGTATGGGTCGTGGAGGAGGAATCGTTTGACGAGGACGCCGTCGTCGCCCATCGTCAGAAACGAACGGGGAAAGCCGAAGATCATGCGCTTCACCCCCCCCACCCTGACGATGCCGTGCGACGCCTCCGCGGCCCAGGCTTTAAACCCTT
>Ga0182742_1001155_pt1 | contig 35479 bp, 26 predicted proteins | sample eDN5th37CBELigMG_FD_128880 | JGI IMG/M metagenome (GOLD analysis project Ga0182742, IMG submission 128880) | Enriched Miracle-Growth compost microbial communities from Emeryville, California, USA - eDNA 5th pass 37_C BE-Lig MG (version 2)... ... | reverse complement strand
TCGGGCTCCGGTTCGGGTTCCGGCTCCGGCTCGGGCTCCGGCTCCGGTTCGGGCTCTGGTTCTGGTTCTGGTTCGGGTTCCGGCTCGTGCGTCTGCTGCCCCGGGCCATGCCCGGGATCGAGCGGTTCCGCGTCGGGGCCGCAGCCGGCCAGCAGCGACGACGCGATCAGTGCGGGAAGGAGGAGCGCCAGGCCCCCGCCCGCCCCCCAGCGGTTCGAATCACCCATCTCGTCCAACCTCGAAGAAGGAGCGGCCGCGCGGAGCCGAGCGCCCGCGCGGCCGGAAGGACGCGTCACTCGCCGTCGATCGGCAGGTAGACGATCACCGGGTTGCCCGCGGGCCAGTTGTCACCCAGGTCGTCGCGGCCCAGGGAGCCGGCGAAGTTCCAGCCCCAGGCGAAGACCGTGCCGTCGGCGCGCAGCGCGACCACGTGGGTCGCGCCCAGGCCGATGGAGACCAGATCGTGGAGGTCGGGGACCGCCTGCGTCGGCGTGGCCGCCCGGTTCTCCGAGGTGCCGTTGCCGAGCTGGCCGTTCTGGTTCTCGCCCCAGCCCCAGAGCGTGCCGTCCGCCCTGCGGGCGAGACTCGAGTTGCCGTTGGCCCAGACGGCGACGGCGTCCTCCAGCCCCAGCACCTTCGCCGGGGTGCCGTTGACGGAAGCGGTGCTGCCGGTGCCGAGCTGGTTGCTCGCGCCGAGCCCCCACGCGGAGACCGTGCCGTCGGCGTGGACCGCGAGGAGGTGGTCGCGGCCGTTGGCGATGTCCACCACCGGGTCCAGGTTGGCGACGCGGGTGGGCAGCGGGTGCGGGCTGGTGTCCCCCTCGCCGGCGGCGAGGTTGCCGTACTGGTTGCGCCCCCAGACCCAGACCGTGCCGTCGGCGCGGAGCGCGGCGGAGTGCTCGGAGCCGGCGATCACCTTGACCACGTCGGTGAGCCCCTCCACCACCACCGGGTAGCTGCGGGGGTTGGTGGTGCCGTCGCCGAGCTGGCCCACGTTGTTCTTGCCGAAGGCGAGGACGGTGCCGTCCTCGCGGAGGACGAGGCCGTGGTTGAAGCCCATCGCACCCGCCACCGCGTCGTCGATCCCCGGGACCCGGTGCGGCACGTTGCGATGGGTGGTGTCGGGCGTCTCCTCGGAGCCGAGGCCGAGCTGGCCGTTGCCGTTGGCTCCGAAGGTCCAGACGGTGCCGTCGGCCATCACCAGCATCGAGCTGTTCTGGTTGAAGGCGATCCAGTTGGCGCCCGCCATCGCCGGCAGCTCCCGGGGCGTCGCCAGCTCGGTGGGCGCCTCGTCGCCCAGGCCGAGCTGGCCGAGGTTGTTGCGGCCCCAGACGAAGACGCGGCCGTCCCGGATCACGCCGCTGTGGGCGCCGCCCGCGGAGGCGAAGTGGCCGTAGGTGAAGGAGAGCGCTGCGACGCCGACGTTCCCCGCCCCGTCGACCGCCCGGACCTCCACCGCGTTGGCGCCGCGGGCGGGCCGGAGCTCGAGGACGAACGCGCCCTCCTCGTCGAGATCGAGCGCCGTCTCCTCGCCGTCGTTGAAGCGCCAGGTGACCGAGACGAGATCGCGATCGTCCACCGCGACGCCGGTGATGCGGGCGCGGTACTGGGAGAGGACCGCTCCCTCCTCGATGCCGGCGAGGGCCACCGTGGGTGCCACCACGTCCGGCCCGGGCTCGGGTTCGGGCTCGGGTTCGGGCTCGGGCTCCGGCTCGGGTTCGGGCTCCGGTTCCGGCTCGGGTTCCGGGTCCTCGTGGCCCGGTTCCTCGCCACCGGGGGTCTGCTCCTGCGGATCCCGCTCGTCGGCCGATGCGGACGTCTCCTCGCCCCCGCAGGCGAAGGCAAGGAGCGCCGCGGCCAGCAGGCAGCCGTTCTTCCAGCTCATGCGATTCCTCGAGCTCCCTCCGGACGCGCGCCGCCGCTGCGGGGAGGGAAGCAGCAGATGTTGATCGCTGGCTCTGGACGCAGGGCCTCTGGCCTTCACGACGGACGCCGGGGAAGCTCTCCCCGGCTGCTGTCGGGTCACGTGTAATTGATTCTGCGTTTCATCGTCAACCAATTCCCGCACCCGCCGAGGACGAGGCGCGCGATGTCCCGGGTGCCGAGGAACGGCGCCGCCTCCCCGCGCGGCGCAGGCACGGGAAGGCGGCTCATCTCGAAGGTGCGAAGCTCGCGGCCGCGATCAGACCGCCGGCTGGGCCAGCGGCGCCGCTTCCTCCGCGGGCGCCGGCTCCGCCGCCAGGGCGGCGGCGGTGAGACAGACGAGGGCGATCCAGATCCCGTCGGCGACCAGCAGGTGGATGAGCTGCAGCCACACCGGCGCCATCAGGAAGATGTTGAGGAAGCCCAGCCCCACCTGCACCAGGTAGAGCGCCATCGCCCCGCCCGCGAGGAGGCGCGTGGTGCGGTCCTTCCGCGCCAGCGCGACGATCACCAGCGCCGCCAGCACGTAGCTCCCCGCCAGCAGCGCGATCATCGGGTGGAAGACCGCCAGCTTGAGGAGCACGTGGGCGGTGGGAGCGAGGTGGGCCTCGAGGCCGCTCACCTCGGGGTAGAGGGTGTTGCCCAGCGCGGCCAGGGCGCCGCTGGCGCCGAGCACGATCACCGCGAGGAGCGCGCCCGCGAGGAGCCCCGCCACCATCCCCTGCCCGGCGAAGCGGAAGCGCCTGCCGCCGGCGGCCCACCAGGCGGTGAGGGCGATCGCGCCGAGGAGGAGCAGCGTGTTGACCAGGTGGAGCGCCATCGCCACCGCCCGCGCGGTGGAGGCGTCGTCGGCGACGAGGCGGAAGATCACCAGCCCGGCGCCGAGCAGCGCCTCCACGATCATCAGCGCCACGCTCGCCCCCGCGCCCCTGCGGACGAGGTGTCCCGGGGCGAGCGCCTTGCGCGCCCACAGCCAGAGGGCGATCACGCCCACCAGGGCGAGGCCCGAGGTGAGGCGGTGGGTGAACTCGATGATCGTCTCGATCGACGGATCCCGGGGGATCACCTGGCCGTTGCAGACGGGCCAGTGCTCGCCGCAGCCCGCGCCGGAGCCCGTGGCGCGCACGTAGGCGCCCCAGGCGACGACGAAGAGGTTGTAGAGGAGGTTCGCCCAGGCGAAGCGGCGAAGCCCCGCGCTCACCGCCGCGCTCATTTCGCCGCGTCCGACACCGCCTGCAGCGCCTTCTCCCCGGCGAGCACGTCGAGGAGCGCCTCCGCGGCACGGGAGAGGGAGCGGCCGCGGCGCACCAGCACGGAGATGGGCCGGGTGTAGTCGCCGTCGGCGATGGGGATCGCCACCAGCGAGCCCTGGGCCAGCTCCTGCCTGCACGCGGCCCGGGGCAGGATGGAGATGCCCAGCCCGATCTCCACCGCGCGCTTGACCGTCTCCACGTTGTCGAGCTCGGTGGTCACCTGCACCTGCGCCCCTGCGTCGCGCAGCAGCTTGTCCACCGCGCGCCGGGTGGGGATGTCCCGGTCGAAGGCGACGAAGTTGATGCCGTCGAGATCGGAGAGCTTGACCGACTGCCGCTTCGCGAAGCCGTGGTCGGGCGAGCAGACCACCACCAGCTTGTCCTCGCCGAAGGGGATGGCGATCAGCTCCCGCCGCTCCTTGTGGTAGGCGACGATGCCCAGGTCCGCCTCGCCCGAGGAGACCTCGTCGTAGATCTGATCGCTGCGCCGGTAGACCACGCGCACGTTGACCCGCGGGTGGCGGCGGAGCAGCTCCTTGAAGTGGGTCTGGAGCTCGTGGAGGCCCACCGAGTGGATCGTCGCCACGGTCACCGGCCCCGAGGGCTCGGCGCTCTCCTCGCGCATCTGCGCCTCGAGATCCTCGAAGCGCTTCAGCACCTCCCGCGCCGCGTTGTAGAGCTTCTCGCCCGCGGGCGTGGGGTGGATGGCGCGGGGCGCCCTGTCGAGGAGCTTGCGGTCGAACCGCTTCTCCAGCGTGCGGATCTGCTGCGAGACCGCGCTCTGGGTGACGCGGTTGAGCCGTGCCGCCTTGGAGAAGGAGCGGGTCTCGACCACGTCGCAGAAGACCTTGAGCGTTTCCAGCTGCACGGATGATCTACCTCTCGGGTGGCTGGTCGAGGACGAGTGCGACCACGTGGTCGGCGTGGAACCCGTACAACGCGTGGCCCTGCTCCGCCGTTCCCGCCGCGGGATCGCCGAAGTAGGCCCGATCGCCCCCCAGATCAAGGAAAGACCTGGCGCCGCCCTTGATCGCCTTGCCGAGATCGACGTCGAGGCGCGGCAGCGCGGCGCGGACGGCGCGCACCGATGCCGGGGAGGCGGCGAGGACGAGGGAGGTCTCGTAGGCGCCCGCGTGGCTGCCGCCGGTGCAGAACTCCTCCCCCAGGCGCAGCGCCCACGGCCGCCGCCGGTGGTCGGGGACGATGACCCGGGCGGGCGCCGCCTCCGCCGCGGCTGCGTGGAGGGCGGCGAAGTGGTCGGGCTCCAGGTGGTGGTTGACCAGCACCACCGGCCCGAAGCCCTGGCCCGCCAGGGAGCGGGCGAGATCCACCACCAGCGCCCGGAGCGTCTCGGGCCGGATGGAGACCGTGCCGGAAAAGCCCGCGGCGAACTCGGTGACCCCGTAGGCGAGGGGTGGGAAGACGAGCGCCCGCCTGCCCGCCTCCGCGAGGCGCGCCGCCGCCCGCGCGGCCACCTCCGCGGCGATGATCACGTCGGTGCCCAGCGGCAGGTGCGGCCCGTGGGCCTCGGTGGAGCCCACCGGGACGAGGGCGACCGCGCCCGCGGCGGCAGCCTCCCGGGCCTCCTCCCAGGTCAGTTCGGCGGCGAACAGGCCTTCCATCCGGCGACCGGTACCGCGCTTCCCCGGCCAAGGCAAGTTGGCGGCCCGATCGAACGCGCCATCCGGCAGCCGCCGGATGGCGTCTCGCTCACGGCGCCACGCAGCTCGCCGTGTAGTCGACCGTGATCCGGGCGCCGGGCGGCGGCGCGTTGCTGAAGGTGATCGAGTTGCTCCCCGGATCGTAGGTCCAGTCGGTGGGCGGGCTCTGCACCCCGTTGACCGTCACCTCCATGCCGGCGCCGTCCGGCGTCTGGCTCAGCACGAAGGCGGTGCGCGGGGTGAAGGCCTGGGCCGCCACGTTGGCGAAGACCCCCGCCCAGTTGCCGCCGCAGATGGAGGCGGCGACGCCGCCGGTGGCGCTCACCAGCTCCATGTAGCGGGTGGCCACGCCCGAGGTGTCGGCGCAGCGGTTGTCCACGTCCACCAGGGCGTTGGCCCTGGCGCCGCCCAGCCCCTTGAGCCCGTTGAGGAAGGCGACGAAGTCGGCCACCGGGTAGCCCGAGTGATCGTCCTCCTCGCTGATGAAGAGGACCGAGAGGTTGGCCTCCTCGCGGAGGAAGCCCGCGTTCTCCCCGCTCAGCAGCGGCTCGCTGAGGGCGAGCCGCATCGCCTGCATGCCCTCCTCCTCCTGGTGGCAGAGGCCCACCTGCGTGTTCTCCGCCAGCACCTGCGCGCCGTTGGGCGTGGCGGGGGTGATGATCCGCGGGTTGCTCCCGTCCACCGGGAAGAAGCGCCCCGCCTCCGCGCCGTTGGCGCCGCCGGGACAGGCGGGCAGCGAGGGATCGTTCGGGGCCCGGATGCCGGTGGTGGTCACCGCGATCCGGTAGTCGATGCCGCGGGCGTCCGCCTCCTCCACCAGCGTCCCCACCGAGGAGAGGAGCTGGACCTGTTCCTCCCGCATGGTGAAGGAGTTGTCCACCACGAGGAGCACGTCGGTCTTTCCGCTCTCGTGCTGGACGAAGGTGTCGCGGACGATCCCCTCCGCGGTCAGCTCCGCCTTGAGCGGCACCATCAGCGGGCCGGCGCGGCTGTCCTCCGAGATGTAGAGCGGCACGCTGTTGATGCCGCGGGTGATGCTGTTCCAGGTGACCCCGACGGTGAAGCTCTCGCCGCCGTCCACGAGGAGCGGCGTGGCGGGGGCGGAGGCGATCTCGAACTCGCCCGGCGTGGTCGGCTCGCCCAGCGAGATGTCGCTCACCGTCACCGGCACCGAGCAGACGTTGGTCACCGTCACCGCGTCGCCGCGGGTGCCGCAGCCCGCCGGATCGTGGCCGAAGTCGAGGTAGCGCGGCTCCGGTACCAGGCAGCCGTTGCCGCTGCGCGCGGTGAGCGGCACCGCGTAGCGCTGGTTGCCCTGGTTGATCGCGTAGAGCTCGAGCTCGCCGGTGTAGTCGCCCAGCGGCGCCTGCACCCGCGCCGGATCGAAGTAGACCTCCCAGCCGAACCAGCCGTAGCCCTCGATGTCGTAGCTCTCGAACTCGTGGGTCCAGAAGACGTCCGCCGAGCCGGGCGCGATCCCCAGCCCGCGGATGAGGCAGGTGGTCTCGCCGACGTTGCGGATCTTGATGCTCAGCGCCGCGCCCCGCTTCTCGTCGAGGGTGCCGAAGTTGATCGCGCTCGGCGTCACCTCGAGCCCCATGCACGGCTCGGCGTTGGTGGCGGAGCCGGTGGCGCAGACGTGGATCTCCGGCTGCGAGCCGTCGTTCGAGGTGATGGCGATCTCGCCCGCGTCCATGCCGCCGATGCTCTGCGCGTTGGGCTCGTACCAGATGGGCACGTCCACGCTCTCGCCGGTGGGGATGAGGATCGGCACCTCCACGTCGGTGCCGAAGAGGGGCGAGGATCCGGGGACCGGGAAGATGTTGGTCACCTCGAGGGGCGGCGCCTCGGGGTCGGCGCCGATGTTGGAGATGGTGATGTAGCGGTGGGGGCGCGATCCGAGCGGCACCCCGTCGAAGACGAGGCACTGTCCGCCGTCGCGCACCGTCACCTTGATCTCCGGGCCGCCGCCCACGCCGCGCACCGCGATCTGCGAGACCGGCGCCCGCGCCGAGCTCGACTCGATGTAGAGCGTGTCGGTCTGCTCCCCCTTGGAGCCGGGGGTGAAGTGGAGCGTGATCGGGATCTGCTGCCCCTCCTCCAGCGCGATGCCGCTCGCCTGATCCTCGTCCACCCCGAAGACCGCGCCCTCCTCCAGCCACATCCGCCCGATGTGGAGGGTGCGCGACCCCACGTTGGTCAGGGTGAAGTCGCGGGTGGTGGTGCGATCCACCGGCACGTACTGGAAGTCGATTACCGCCGGGGTGACCACCAGCGCCTGGTCGATGCCCGTGCCGACCATGGGGACGAGCTGCTCGTCGCAGGTGGCGCAGGGCATCAGCGCCACCTCGGCGTCCGCGCGGCCGGTGCGGGAGGGAAGGAAGGTGGCCCGCACCTCGATCGAGCCGAGGGGCGGAACGGTGAGCGTGTCCGCGGGCGAGAAGCTGTACTGCACGTCGCCACGCCTGCCGAGGCGCACCGTCACCGGCATGTCGAACTCGTTGCGCAGGGTGAGGGTGCGCAGCTCCGCCACGCCCAGCTCCACCCTGCCGAAGTCGAGGCGCGCCGGCTCGGCGGTGACCCGCGGGCGCACGCCGACGCCGGTGACCGGCACCGCCACCTCGGGCCGCTCCACGTCGTCCACCTGGAGGTCGAGGCGGCGCTCCAGCACCTCCTCCTCCTGCGGGGAGTAGCGCACGGCGAGGACGGTCGACTTGCCACCGGCGAGCTGGGGGCCGCCGCGGTTGACGATCTCGATGTCCTCGCCCAGCCCTTCGATCCGGATGTCCTTGAGGAGGAGCGGCGCCGGGCCGTAGTTGTGGACGGTCAGCTCGCGCACCGCGGTGGAACCGAGGGCGACGCGGCCGAAGTCGATCACCTTCGGCTCCACGTCGACCGTGCCGGACACGGGGAAGACCCGATCGGTTCCGCAGCTGGCGACCAGCAGAAGGAGCGCCGCGAAGACGCCCGGATACGTTCTGCGCATGCCCACGCCAACCTCCGGGTCCGCTCCCGGGCCGGCTGCGCGCAGGGCGTAGCCGGAGAGCGGACCTGCTCCCTTTCCCTGGGAAACTTGGGAGCACGATCGGCAAGGGACAAGCAGGCGGTGGGCAGACGCGATACACCCTGCTGCGGACTTGGCGGGGGATGCGCACCCCGTTCGAGCCGCGCGCGATCAGCTTCGCTCGTCGGGCGGGTGCTGCACGCGGAGGTCCTTCTTGAGGACCTTGCCCCGGTCGCTCCGCGGCAGGCTCTCCCGGAAGACGATCTGCCTGGGGTACTTCCACGGCTGGAGCTGCCGCTTCGCCAGCTCCTGCAGCTCGCGGGCGAGATCCTCCCCCGCCGGGACGCCGTTGCGGGGGACGACGAAGGCCCGGGGCTTGGTGAGCCCCTCCTCGTCCTCGTAGCCCACCACCGCCACCTCCTGCACCGCCGGGTGGGAGAGGAGGACGTTCTCCACCTCGATCGGCGCGAGGAAGCGTCCCCCCACCTTGAGGAGATCGTCGGTGCGGCCGCCGTACCAGAAGCGCCCCTCCGCGTCCCTGCGGAACTTGTCGGCGGAGACGAACCACTCGCCGCGGAAGTGCCGGCGCGTCTCCTCCGTCCGCATGAAGTAGCCGAGCCCCACCGACTGCCCGCGGATCCAGAGGGAGCCGAGCTCGCCGTCGGGGAGCTCCCGCCCGTCGTCGTCGCAGATCTTCGCCTCGTAGCCCTCCACCACCCGGCCCAGCGATCCGACGGTCACGTCGCCGGGCACGTTGGTGATGTAGACGTGGAAGAGCTCCGCCGAGCCGATGCCGTCGAGCACCTCGTGGCCGAAGCGCTCGGTGTAGCGGCGGTAGAGCTCCGCGGGGAGCGCCTCGCCCGCGGAGGTGGTGATCCGCAGCGAGGACCAGTCCCAGCGCCCCGGCTCGATCTCCAGCCCCGCCATCGCCCCCAGCATGGTGGGGACGCTGGTGAGGATGGTGGCCCGCCGCCGCGTCACCTCGTCGAGGACGCGCTCCGGCGTGCTCTTCTCCGGGAAGAGCGCCACCGTCGCCCCGGCGCGGAAGGGGAAGAGGAGGTTGTTGCCCAGGGCGTAGCCGAAGAAGAGCTTGGGCACCGAGACGGTCACGTCGCCCTTGCGCAGCCCGAGGACCGGCAGCCCGTAGGCGTGGGTGTTGGCGAGGAAGTCCACGTGCCTGTGGACCACCGCCTTGGGAAAGCCGGTGGAGCCACCGGTGTAGAGCATCACCCCCACGTCCTCGGCGAGGGTCTCCGCCGGCGTGTGATCGGGCGGGAGCGCGTCGCGCACCTCCTCCCAGCGGGTGACGCGGTGGCCCAGGTGGGCGACGGTGTCGCCGCCCCTGCAGACGATGGTGTGGCGGAGCCACTTCGCCTTCTCGGGGACGAGGGACGTGCCCACGAGCCGCTCCTCCGCCACCGCCACCCGCGAGCGGGTGTAGTCGAGGTAGTAGGCGATCTCCTCGGGCTTGGAGTCGGGGCTCACCGCGGAAACGACGGCGCCCATGCGCACCGCGGCGAACCAGAAGAAGACGAACTCCGGGTGATCGGAGAGGAGGAGCAGCACCCGCTGCTCCGGCTCGAGCCCCACCTGCTGGAGCAGGTTGGCGGCGCGGCAGACGTTCTCGAGGACTTCCCGGTAGGTGTAGCGTTCCTCGCCGTAGAGGAGGGCGACGTCGTCGCCGCGCCCCTCCCGCACGTTCCGGTCGACGTACTCGACGCAGAGGTTGAGCGCCTCGGGGAACTCGATCGCTGCCATCCCTACCCCCTCGCATGCGTGATGCGGGTCCGGGCGATTGCCCGGTCGCTTCGTTTCGCTACCGCCCCTTCACACCCCTCGCCCCGTCGTCGTCCGTGCGCGCGGTCCGTCCGGCTTCCTTGAGCCGCTCCCGCGCGATCACCAGCTTCTGGACCTCGGTGGCCCCCTCGTAGATCCGCAGCGCGCGGATCTCCCGGTAGAGCCGCTCCACCGGCGTGCCCCGGATCACCCCCAGGCCCCCGTGGAGCTGCAGGCTCCTGTCGATGATCCGCTGCGCGTTCTCCGTGGCGACCAGCTTGGCGATCGCCGCCTCCCGCGTCACCCGCGCCGCGCCGCCGTCCTTCACCCACGCCGCGCGCTGCACGAGGAGCCGCGCCGCCTCCAGCTCCACCTCGCTGTCGGCGAGGAGGAACTGCACCCCCTGCAGATCGGCGAGGGGCGCCCCGAACTGCCTCCGCCGCCGCACGTGGGCCACCGCCTCGTCCTGGGCCCGCTGCGCCATGCCGAGGGCGGCGGCGCCCACCGTGGTGCGGAAGACGTCGAGGGTGGTGAGCGCCAGCTTGAAGCCCGTCCCCTCCGCGCCGAGGAGCGCGCTCGCTGGAAGGCGCGCCTCCTCGAAGATCACCTCGCCGATCGGGTGGGGCGCGATCGGCTCCTGCGGCTCGATCCGCACCCCCGGCGTCCCCGCCTCCACCACGAATGCGGAGACGCCACGGCTCCCTTCGCCGGTGCGGGCGAAGAGGGTCATCACCCCGAAGATCGGCGCGTTGGAGATGAAGCGCTTGCGGCCTTGGATCACCCACTCGTCTCCCACCTTCCGCGCGGCGCAGGCGAGGGCCGCCGCGTCCGAGCCCGCCTCCGGCTCGGTGAGGGCGAAGGCGGCGGCGAGCTCGCCGCTCGCCACGCCGGGCAGGAGCCGCCGCTTCTGCTCCTCGCTCCCGGCGAGGGCGATCGGGTAGCTCCCCAGCCCCTGCATGGCGAAGCAGAAGTCCGCCAGCCCCATCCGCCAGGCGAGGTTCTCGCGGATGGCGCAGAGCGCACGCACGTCGAGGGGATCGCTCACGCCGCCGTACGCCCGGGGCACCGCGTGCCGGACCAGCCCCGCCTCGCCCAGCGCGCGCAGGATCGAGCGAGCGAGCGCGTCGACGTCGTCCTCCCGGTGCTCGAGCGGCGCGAGCACCTCGTCGCCGAAGCGGCGGACCTCCGCCGCGAGCGCGAGGTGGCGATCCTCGTAGAACATCGCTGGCTCCTTTCGCCTACCTGCCGGTGAAGCGCGGCGGCCGCTTCTCCACGAAGGCGTCGTAGGCCTCGCGGAAGTCCCTCGTCTGCATGCACATCGCCTGGGCGCGCGCCTCGTTGTCGAGGGCGGCGAAGAGCGATCCGTCCTGCTCCTCGTCGAGGAGCTCCTTGGTGACGCCGAGGGCGAAGGTCGGGCCGGCGGCGAGGCGCGCCGCCCACTCGATCGCCCGGTCCAGCACCTCGTCGGCGGGGACCACCAGGTTGTGGAGCCCCATCGCCTGGGCCTCCTCCGCGGTGACGCCGTCGCCGAACATGAGGAGCTCGGTGGCCTTCGCCAGCCCCACGTAGCGGGGGAGGAGGTGGGCGGCGCCCATGTCCGCGCCGGCGAGGCCTACCCTGGTGAAGAGGAAGTGGATCTTCGATCCCGCCGCGGCGATGCGCAGGTCGGCGGCGAGGGCGATCGCCGCCCCGGCGCCGGCGGTGGTGCCGTTGAGTGCGGCGACCACCGGCTTGCGCAGGCGCCGCATGTTGCGCACCAGATCGCAGGTCATCCGGGTGAACTCGAGGAGCCCGGCGGTGTCGCGGGAGAAGAGCTCGCCGATGATGGCGTGGACGTCGCCGCCGGTGCAGAACGCCCTGCCGCTGCCGGTGATCACCACCGCGCGCACGGGCTCGCGGCGCCCGAGCGCGGCGAAGAGATCGCGCAGCTCCGCGTAGACCTCGAAGGTGAGCGAGTTGAGCTTCTCCGGGCGATCGAGGGTGATCACCGCCACGCCGTCGTCGCGCTCCTCGTAGCGAAAGCTCCTCGGTGCGGGCATCGACTCCATCGTCGTCCTTCCTTTCAGCGGGCGCCGGCGGAGGGGAGGACGGCGGTCGCCTCGATCTCCACCCGGGCGCGATCCTCGAGCAGCCCCGCCACCACCACCAGCGCCATCACCGGGTAGTGGCGGCCCATGTGCCTGCGCCAGACGGCGCCGATCTCGGACAGCCGCGCCTGGTACTCGCGCTTGTCCACCACGTAGACGGTCATGCGCGCCACGTGCTCCGGCCCGCCCCCCGCGGCGCGGACCACGGCCAGCACGTTGCGGAGCGCCTGCTCCCACTGGGCGACGAAGTCGTCGCTGTGGAAGACCTCGTTCTCGTCCCAGCCGATCTGCCCGCCGACGAAGAGGACGCGCCCCTCCGCGACGATGCCGTTGCTGTAGCCCCTCGGCCGCTTCCAGCCCTCGGGCTGGATCACCTGCAGCGGCGCCTCGCCCGCCACCGTGCGTGCCTCCGCTTCTCCGCGGCTCATGCCATCACCTCGCCACCGTCGACGCCGAAGAGCTGGCCGGTGATCCCGGCGGCAGCGGGATCGGCGAGGAAGACCACCATCCGCGCCACCTCCTCCGGCTGGATGAGCCGGCCGATCGGGTTCATCCGCGCCAGCGATTCGACCGCCTCCTCCAGGGATCGCCCCGTCGCCTCCACGATCTTCCGCGCGGAGGCCTCGAGGAGATCGGTCTCCGTCCACCCGGGGCAGACCGCGTTGACCGTGATCCCCCGGGGCGCCACCTCGTGGGCCAGGGCGCGGGTGAGCCCCACCAGCCCGTGCTTCGAGGCGCAGTAGGCCGTGGTGTAGCGGTAGCCGGCACGCCCCGCGGTGGAGGCGACGTTGATCACCCGGCCCCGCCTGCGCTCGAGCATCGAGGGGAGGATCGCGCGGGTCACCGCGAAGGCGCCCACCAGGTTGACGTCGAGGACCCGCCGCAGATCGTCGAGCGAGGTGCGGTGCATCGGCGCGCTGAAGGCGACGCCCGCGTTGTTGACCAGCACCTCCACCGGACCGAGGGCGCGTGCCACCTCGCCGGCGCAGCGCTCCACCTCGCCGGGATCGGTCACGTCGAGGCGGAAGGCGCGGGCCGTTCCGCCGGCGGCGGCGATGGCCGCGGCAGCCGCCTCGCACGCCGCCACGTCGCGGGCGCAGAGCGCCACCTTCGCCCCTGCAGCGCCGAGTGCCGTAGCGATCGCCCTGCCGATGCCCCTGCTGGCGCCTGTGACCAGCGCCACCTGCCCGTCGAGCGGAAGCACGCATCCTCCCCGGTTTGCGGCGCGCGCCGCGGAGAACCAGGCGCTGCGCACGGCGCGGGCGGGTCGGCGGCGGGCGGGCATGAAGGTCGGAGATCGTACCGGCCGGCTGCGCAGCCGGTCAACGGCGGCTCCGGAATCCGCGCGCCGGGTTGGAGCCCGGCGCGCTTGCTGGTAGAATTTGGACAACGCGAGGGGCGCCGTGCAGGCTGCGGCCTGCCGGACGCATCCGCTCGCGCGCAGCGCCTTGCTGCTCCCTGCACGGGAGGTGGCGCGCAGAAAGCAGTCCATGGGTCGTTCTCTCGTCGCGCTCTTCCTCCGTGTGGTCCTCGCGTTCGGCCTGCTGGCAGCGGTCGGCGCGCGGTTCGGGCTCTTCGACGCCCCCGCCGCGTTCGATTCCTTCGCGTTCTGGACCACGCGCCTCTTCGGCCTCGCGCCGCAGGCGATCGTGCCGGTGATGCGCTGGATCGTCCCGGTCCTCGAGCTGGTGCTGGCGCTCCTCCTCCTCGTCGGCGTGCGCACCCGGCTGGCGGCGCTCGTGACCGGCATCCTCTTCGTCGCGGTGGCGGCGGCGATGTCGATCCACGCCGGCTGGACCGCGCCCTTCCACGCTGCGGTGCTCACCACCGCCGCCGCGGCGTTCGCGCTCCAGGCGATCGGCGCGGGCCGCGTCTCCCTCGACGGTGCGTGAAAACGCAACCGCCCGGTGATCTGCCGCTCTTCCGCGCCGACATGGAACGGATGAGGGCTCGTTCACCGACAAAGGAGGCGCATCCATGCAGACCGTCCGTTCCCTCTCCACCCCGCTCCTCGCGTGGCTCGTCCTCACGGCGTGCGGCGCGACGCCCGCTCTCGTCGAGCACGGGGGAGGGGACGGGCTGGAGCCGCCCGCCCCCGTCTGCGGCAACGGGCGCCTCGAGGCGGGCGAGGCGTGCGACGGCGCGGCGTTCGGCGGCGCCTCGTGCGCCACCCTCGGCTTCGACGCAGGCGCGCTCGCCTGCGACGCCTCCTGCGGGTTCGACGTCTCGGGCTGCACCCGGGCGGAGCGGTGCGGCAACGGCCTCGACGACGACGGCGATCAGCTGGTCGACTGCTTCGATCCGGACTGCGCCGGCGCCGACCACTGCCCCGTCTGCGGCGACGGCGTCCGCGAGGGCCACGAGGCGTGTGACGGCGCCGACCTGGGCGAGGAGAGCTGCGCGAGCTTCGGCTTCGACGGAGGCGAGCTCGCCTGCACCGCGCGCTGCTCCTTCGACACCACGGCGTGCTTCCGCCTCGAGGTCTGCGACGACGGCGTGGACGACGACGGCGACGGCGCCGTCGACTGCGACGACTCCGACTGCGCCGGCGAGCCGCCCTGCCCCTACTGCGGCGACGGCGTGATTAACACCGCGGACGAGGCGTGCGACCGCACCGCGGTACCGGCGAGCTGCGCCGACTTCGGCATGCCGCACGGCGTGGTGCGCTGCACCGCCGACTGCCGCCTCGACCCCTCCACCTGCTTCGGCCACGAGATCTGCAACGTCCCTGGCGACGAGGATCAGAACGGCCGCGCCGACTGCGAGGATCCCGCCTGCGCGGCGGTCTGCACCAGGTGCGGCAACGGCGTCGTGGACGACGCGGAGGAGTGCGACGGCTACGTTCCCTCGACGATCACCTGCCGCAACGGCGGCTTCGTCGACGGCACGGTCCGCTGCAGCTCGAGCTGCATGTTCGACTTCAGCGGATGCCGCGCGGCGGTCTGCGGCGACGGCGTGCCGGAGTGGCCGGAGCGCTGCGACGACGGCAACCTCGACGGCGGCGATGGCTGCTCCCCGCTCTGCCAGATCGAGGGGGACGTCTGCGAGACGCCGCTGCCCCTCGACTGGGACGCGGCCCGCTCGCGCTGGGTCCTGGAGGGGCGGCTCGACGCCTTCGAGCGCAACTACGCTGCGTCGTGCGCCGTGACCTTCACCCGGCCGGACGCGGTCGCCACCTTCGTGGCGCCCGAGGCGGGGCGCTACTTCGCGACGGTCGCCTCCAGCGCCGACACGGTGCTCCACGCCCTGCCGCCGCAGTGCACGACCTTCGATCGCTCGATCCAGTGCTCCAACCGCGGCCCCCACGGCACGACCGAGACCATCGAGCTCGATCTGGCGCAGGGCGAGCGGGTCAGCCTGGTGGTGGGCCTCGCCTCCGACCTCGTCGGCGAGGGCGCCTTCCGCCTCGAGGTGGGCCGGTCGATCTGCGGCGACGGCGATTTCCAGGGGCACGAGGAGTGCGACGACGGCAACCTCGATGCAGGCGACGGGTGCAGCGCCGCGTGCAGATGGGAGGGGCGGAGCTGCGAGGAGCCGCGCCACCTGCACGCGCAGCCCGGCGTCTTCGAGGGGGCCCATCCCCTCGGGCGGCACTGGACGGACGCGTGGGTGTGGGCGGACGACACCACGATCTACGGGTCCGATTACAACCCGGCGGGCTGCCCGCACATCACGCCCGCTGCCGACGCGGTGGCGCGCTTCGTGGCGCCGTTCGCCGGGACCTGGCGCTTCGACGTCCACGCCACCTTCGACGCGATGCTGTATGCCCGCAACGCGAGCTGCAGCCCCACGCCGGAGCTCGGCTGCGACTGGACGAGCGGCAGGCCCCCGGCGGGACGCGCCGCCCACCAGGCGCGCCTCGACCGCGTCCTCGCCGCGGGCGAGGCGATCCACCTGGTCGTGGACGGATCGGCATCGAACCAGTCGGGCGCCTTCTGGCTGGTCGCCTCTCCCCCCGCCACCTGCGGCGACGGCGTGGTGGGCCACGACGAGGAGTGCGACGACGGCGACCTCGCCGACGGCGACGGCTGCTCCGCCGCCTGCACCTTCGAGGCGCGGGAGAGCGAGTTCAACGGCGGGAAGGAGTGGGCGAATCCGCTGCTCGTCGGGCGCCCGGTCTTCGGATCGATGACGTCCGCCTCGGACAGCGACTTCTTCCGCTTCGAGGGGACGGCAGGCACCCGCTACGTCATCGCCACGAGCAACGACCCGGCCATGGGCGGCGGGTGCGCCGACTGGATGCCCGACACGCACCTGCGGCTCTACGACGCGGCGGGCACGCTCCTCGCGGAGAACGACGATCGCGCCGCGGACGACCCCTGCTCGCGGATCCAGTTCATCGCGCCGGAGGACGGCGCCTGGTTCGTCGAGGTGCGGCTCGCTTCCTCCACGCCCCGGACGCGCGGCGGGATCCCGGTGGAGCGGCAGGAGACCTACCTCCTCCACCTCGACGTGCTGCCCTGAAACGAAGGAGCCCCGGCGGCGCCGTGGCTGCCGGGGCTCCCTCCTTCCAGGCGCTCAGCGCGGGCTCACCAGCCGCACTGCTTCCCCTCGTTCTGCTTCTTCAGCCAGTTGCGCAGCGGCTGGAAGTACTCCATCAGCGCGCTCGCATCCATCTGGCGGGTGCCGGTGAGGGCCTCGAGCGCATCCGGCCAGGGGCGGCTCGCGCCCATCGCCAGCATCGCCTGGAGCTTCCTGCCCGCCTCCTTGCTCCCGTAGATCGAGCAGTCGGCGAGCTGCCCCTCGAAGCCGGCGGCGTCGCAGAGCGCCTTGTGGAACTGGAACTGGAGGATGTGCGCGAGGAAGTAGCGGGCGTAGGGGGTGTTGCCGGGGATGTGGTACTTCGCCCCGGGATCGAAGTCGGCCTCGGTGCGCTCCACCGGCGCGGAGACGCCCTGGTACTGCTCCCGCAGCTTCCACCAGTGGGCGTTGTACTGGTCGGGCTTCACCTTCCCGGAGAAGACGTCCCAGCGCCACTGGTCGATCATCCTGCCGAAGGGCAGGAAGGCGATCTTGCTCAGGGCCTGCTTCATCTGGACGTTGATCAGGCCCTTGTCGCCCTTCGGCAGCTCGTCGAGCAGGCCCACCTGCTTCAGGTAGCCCGGGGTGATCGAGAGGGCGATCGCGTCGCCGATCGCCTCGTGGAAGCCGTCGTGCGCGCCGCTCTGGAAGAGCACCGGGAGCGTGTAATAGTTGTTGTAGTAGTAGTTGTGCCCCAGCTCGTGGTGGATCGTGATCAGATCCTCCTCGGTCTGCTTGATGCACATCTTGATGCGCAGATCGTTGTTGAGGGTCACGTCCCACGCGCTGGCGTGGCAGATCACCTCGCGCCCCACGGGCTTCTCGAACTGGGAGTTCTTCCAGAAGCTCTCCGGCAGCGGGTTGAGGCCCAGCGAGGTGAAGAAGGACTCGCCCAGCTTCACCATCCGGATCGCGTCGTACTTCTGCTTCTGGAGCGCGCTGTCGACGTCGAGCGACGGCTGGCCGTCGTACGGCTCCACCAGGTCGTAGACGTTGACCCAGTCCTGCGCCCACATGTTGCCGAGGAGGTGCGCGGGGATCGGGCCGGTGGCGGGCACCTTGTCGCCGTAGGTCTCGCGGAGCTGGCTGCGGACGTAGCAGTGGAGATCCTCGTAGAGCGGCTTGACCTGCTGCCAGAGCCGCTCGGTCTCCTTCTCGAACGCCTCGGGCGACATGTCGTAGCCGGCGCGCCACATCTCGCCGAGGTCCTTGAAGCCGATCTCCCGGGCGCCCGCGTTGCCGAGCTCCACCTGGCGGGCGTAGAGCGGCTTCATCGGGCGCGAGATGGTGTGCCAGCCCGCCCAGGCATCGAGGAGCTGATCCCAGTCGCGGGACTTCGCCAGCGTCTCGGAGAGCTGGCCGAGGTCGCGGCACTCGCCCTTGCCGTCCTCACCGCACCACTTCCCCTTGCCGTAGATGCCGTCGAGCTTCGCCATGATCTGGGCGAGCTCCGCGCGCTGGGCGGGATCGACCGGCGCCGGCACCGGGGTGGAGAAGCGGAGGAGCATCAGCATCCGCTCGGTCTCGGGATCGGCCTTCACCCCCTCGAAGCGGCGCGCCTCGAGGACGGTGCGGGAGAGGTACTCGAGCACCGCCTCGTTGGCCCAGGCGGCGTTGCGCTCGGTGTCGTCGGTGATGTGGGTCGCCTTGATCCACTCCGCGGTGGAGGCGCGGACCCACAGGTCGCGCAGCTCCTTGTCGACGCGCTGGACGAAGGCCTTCGCCTCGGCGGCGGTCGGCTTCTTCACGCTCTTCGTCGCGGGGATCTTCGAGTTCTCTGCGGCGATGGCGGCGCCGGGCGCGAGGAGCGCCAGGCTGGCCGCGGCGGCGGGCAGCTTCTGGAGAAGGTTCTTGATCATGGGCGCGCATCCTAGAAGAAGGAGGCGCCTCCCCCAAGCAGGAGATCGATCTCCGCGGGCAGGAGGCGTGCCGGGGCATTCCGGGGACACGGGGAAAAGGCGCCCGCCGGGCGGGCCATTCCCCGCCCCCGGGACTCGCCACCCCCCGCGCCGCGGTGGTAAGCGATCGGAGGGAACGTCCACGGAGCCACCGCCATCGCCCTGCCGTTCAAATGGCGAACGATCGCCCCTGGCCCCGGCGGCAGCCGGTGGCCATGGTCTGCAAGGTCAGCCAACGAGGCCGAGCGCACGCTCGCTCGACCCGTCCGCGAGGAGGGTTCGATGCGCAGAGCCATGGTGATCGTCGGGGTCCAGAACGACTTCGCCCCGGGCGGCGCGGTGGGGGTGCCGCGCGGCGACGCGGTGGCGGGGCCGGTCTCGTTCCTGGCCAACACGGTGGAAAACGCCGGCGGACTGATCGTCGCGGTCCGCGAATGGCACAGCGACCACGCCGCCTACTTCCAGGGGCACGGCGGCGACCTGCCGCCCTTCTGCGTCGCGGGCACCAGCGGGGCGGCCTTCCATCCCGACCTCCACCTCTCCCGCAAGGCACGATTCGTCTTTCGTTCCGGCGATCCGCGGGAGCTCGGTCCCTCCGCCTTCCGGGCGGTGGATCGCCACGGCCACTCCCTCGCCCGGCTGCTGGCGGACGCGGGCGTGACCCACCTCTTCCTCGGCGGTGTGGCCACCGAGCGGGAGATCGAGGCGACCGCGATGGGCGCGCTCCGCAGGGGCCTCGCGGTCTCGATCGTCCAGGACGGCGTGGCGGCGATCGATCCACGCGCGGGGGACGAGGCGCTCACCCGCCTGCGCATCGCGGGCGCGGAGGTGGTCTCCTCGGGCCAGGCGATCATGGCCCTCTTCTCCAGCGGCGAAGCGCGGCTCTGATCAGCGCCCCCGCGGATCGCGCTCCCCGCCGGGCAGGTGGCCCGCCTCCTCCGGGCGCGCGTTCTCGTACTGGCCGGCGATCACCTCCGGCGGCGCGGGCGGCACGCCCTTCATCCAGCCGGGGTGGGTGCGCTCGTACTCGAGCTCCTCCTCGTTCCGCGCCTCGATCGGCTCCGTTTCCTTCTCGTGCGGATTGCGGGGCATCGCTTCGCTCCTCCTCTCGGTGACGTCCTGTATGGGGCGGTACGTCGAACCTATTCATCCGCGGAGCGCGGCGAGCCGCCGGCGGTGCCAGCGCGCCCGCCACAGGAGCACCGCTGCGATCGCAGGGGCGAACGCCCCCGCCGCGATCGCCGCCGCGTCGCCCGGCCCTTCGATCCGCCGCAGGTTCCAGACGATCGCCTGGAGCCAGGTGACGGCCGCGTCGAGGGTGACCACCGTGGCCAGCGCGGTCGCGAGCCGGTGGCTCCAGCGCCGGGCGAGGCGGAGGAGCGCGGCGAAGAGCGCCAGATCGAAGGCGACCCAGCCCCACTGGATCCAGGGGGCGGGGAAGTAGCGCGCGGGCGCCAGCGCGAGCAGGAGCGTCCAGGGGAGGAGCGCCGCGGCGAGGAGCTCGATCACCACGGTGGGGACGCGGAGGAGCGTCTCCACGCCGAAGCGGAGGAGGCCGCCGCGCGCGAAGGCGGCGAGGGTGTCCCGCAGGGCGGAGAAGGCGCCGTCCCCCCGGGGGAAGGCGAGGTGGATCGGCTCCCAGGCATGGGGCCGCAGCTTGGCCTTGAAGGCGGCGAGCCCGGCGAAGTCGTAGAGCCCGCGCCCCAGGCGCCCCACCGTCCCCAGCCAGCCGCCGACGCCGGCGAGGGGCGCCAGCCCGAGCGTGACGTAGCGGCTCCCCTCCTCCGCCGCCGCGCGCATCGCCGCGTCCACGAGGAGCTCCGCGGTGCCGTTGGGCGCGGCGGGATCGCGGAGGAGATCCTCGAAGAACCAGCCCCGCCTCGCATAGATCGGGACCGCGGCGAGGAAGCCCACGATGCGCCCCTCCTGCTCGGCGACGAAGAGCCGCCGCTCCCCGGCGTGGCCGAAGGGCTGGAGCTGGACGAGGAAGCCCATCGGCGCCATCTGCTTCGCGCCGAGCCACCGGGCGATCAGCCGCTCGATCCGCTCGCGCGCCGCGCCCCCCTCCACCTCCTCCGGCGCCAGCGGGCGGACCCGTACCCCGCGGGCCCGCGCCCGGCGGAGCTGCTCGCGCAGGGAGCGGCTGCCGCGCAGGATCACCTCCCAGCCCGCGGGATCCCAGCTCGGCTGCTCGCCCACCTGGATCGAAGCGAACGAGGCACGCTCGAGAAAGCGATCCGCCACCGCGAAGAAGCGGACCCGCCTGCCGCAGCGCCTGGCGAAGGAGGCGAAGCGCGCGGCCACCTCGCCCACCCGCTCCTCCGGCGCGATGGGCGCCCCCGCCACCACCAGCGCGCGGCCGGTGTCGACGTAGGCCACGCAGGCGTCGCGCCCGTCGAAGTGGTAGCGCAGCCCCGGCTCGAGCACCTGGAAGGAGGTGGCGTTCCAGCCGTACCTGCGCAGGAGGGCGAGCACGCGGGCCTGCCTGCGCGCCTGCAGCGCCGCCTCCGCCTCTCTGCTCTTGCGCTGCGTCGCCACGGGATGCGGGTTATACACGCCGGCGATGCGCAGCCCCATCCCCTTCCGCCGCCTCCTCTCCCTCGCCCGCCCGGAGCGCCGCGCGCTCCTGCTGGGAACCCTCTTCCTCTTCGTCGGATCCGCGGCGGGCCTCGCCTGGCCGCAGCTGGTGCGGGTGCTGATCGACGACGCCCTCGCGGGCGGCCACGCCAGCCGGCTCGACAGGGCGGCGCTGATCATGGGCGCGCTCTTCCTGGTGCAGTCGGCGGCGGTGGCGATCCGCTACGTCCTCTTCACCGTGGCGGGGGAGCGGATCGTGGCGCGCCTGCGCCACCAGCTCTTCGCACGGCTCCTCGACCAGGAGATCGCCTTCTTCGACGGGCGGCGCACCGGCGAGCTCACCTCGCGCCTCGCCTCCGACACCACCGTGCTGCAGAACACGGTGAGCGCCAACCTCTCCATGCTCCTGCGCAACGGCGCCGGCGCGATCGGCGGGGTGATCCTCCTCTTCCTCACGTCGCCGATCCTCACCGGCCTGATGCTGGCGGTGGTGCCGCCGGTGGCGCTGGGCGCGGCGGTCTACGGCAGGCGGGTGCGCAAGCTCTCCCGCGAGGTGCAGGACGCGCTGGCGGCGGCGAGCGAGGTGGCGGAGGAGAGCCTCTCCGGCATCCGCACCGTGCGCTCCTTCGCCGCGGAGGAGCAGGAGGCGGCGCGCTACGGCGCGGCGGTGGAGCACTCCTTCGACGTGGCGCGGCGCCGGGCGAAGGTGGCGGGCGCCTTCTTCGGCGGCATGTCCTTCGCCGCCTACGCCGCGGCGGCGGTGGTCCTCTGGTACGGCGGGCGGCTGGTGCTCGGCGGCGAGATGAGCGTGGGGCAGCTCACCTCCTTCCTCATGTACTCGCTGCTGGTCGCCTTCTCCCTCGGCGCGCTGGGCGAGCTGTGGACCGACTTCATGCGGGCGAGCGGCGCCAGCGAGAGGATCTTCGAGCTCCTCGATCGCACGCCGGAGATCCCGGTGCGCGGCGGCGATCGGCCGGCGGCGGTGGCGGGCGAGGTGCGGCTCGAGCAGGTCTCCTTCTCCTACCCCACGCGCCCCGACGTGCAGGTGCTCCGGGGCATCGACCTCACCATCCGCCCCGGCGAGCGGGTGGCGCTGGTGGGCCCCTCCGGCGCGGGGAAGAGCACCATCGCCGCGCTGGTGGCCCGCCACTACGATCCCGCCTCCGGCGTGGTGCGGCTCGACGGCGCCGACGTGCGCACCCTCGATCCCACCTGGCTGCGGCGGCAGATCGGCGTGGTGGCGCAGGAGCCGCTCCTCTTCTCCACCACCATCGCGGAGAACGTGCGCTACGGCAGGCCCGAGGCCACCGACGCGGAGGTGGAGGCGGCGGTGCGCGCCGCCAACGCCCACGGCTTCGTCAGCGCCTTCCCCGACGGCTACGCCACGCAGGTGGGCGAACGGGGCGTGCAGCTCTCCGGCGGGCAGAAGCAGCGGATCGCCATCGCCCGCGCGATGCTCAAGGATCCGCGCCTCCTCGTCCTCGACGAGGCCACCTCCGCCCTCGACGCGGAGAGCGAGCACCTGGTGAAGGAGGCGCTCGATCGCCTCCTCGAGGGGCGCACCACGCTGATCATCGCCCACCGCCTCTCCACCGTCCGCGACGCGGATCGGGTGGTGGTGCTCGACGGCGGCAGGGTGGTGGAGAGCGGCACCCACGCCGAGCTGGTGGAGGCGGACGGCCTCTACCGGAAGCTGGTGGAGCGGCAGTTCGCCGCCTGATCAACCCTCGCTGGCGAGCCGGGCCACCTCGCGCTGGAACTCCTCCTCGGTGATCTCGCCCGCCTCGAGCTTCTTGCGCAGCGCCGCCAGCTCGGCCGCGTGGCGGATGCCCGCGCCCGAGGCGAACTCCTCCTTCGCGCGCGCCGCCGCCTCGCGGAAGGTCTGGCGGAGCTCCTCCGGCGGCACCTGCATCCTGCCGCGGAACCACGCCCGCGCCGCCTCGCCCAGCGCCACCGTGCCGGCGAAGGCGACGCTGGCGGAGATCACGGTGCCCAGGCCCGGCACCAGCTTGATCAGCTGCCGCGCCCCCTCGCGCAGGCCGAAGCCCGCGCCGAGGGTGGCGATCAGCTCCACCGCCCGCGCGCGCGTCACCTCCACCCCGTAGAACCAGCCGATGCTCGCCACCATCGAGACCTGGAGCGGCGTGAGGATCGCCGCGTCGGCGAAGGGGAGCGGCACCGCGCCGATCGCCCCCGCCATCGCCGCCTGGGCGTAGATCAGCTTGCGCACCCGGGCGTCCTTGGGGGCGATCGCCGCCTTCTGCTGGGCGACGAAGGCGTCCTGCATCGCCTCGGGGAGGCTCTCGGCGATCCGCTCCACCAGCTCGCCGATGCCGATCCCCTTCTTGGCGGAGACGAAGAGGAAGCGGTCCGGCCCCAGCCCCAGCTTGTCGGCGATCGTCTCGGCGAACTGGGCCTTCTCCTCGTCGTCGAGGAGGTCGACCTTGTTGACCACGGTGATCCGCGCGATCCCCTTCTCCTCGAGGAAGCGCTGGAGCCGCTCGTCCTCCGCGCTGATCGCCGCGGTGCCGTTGAGCACGTGGATCACCAGGTGCTGCTTCTCGAAGACGTGCATCTCCAGCACCTTGTCCAGTGAGAAGCGGGCGGTGCCGATGCCGGGGGTGTCGGTGAAGTCGATGCCGAAGCGCTCGTGGGTGTGGGGCGCCGTCGTCTCGTCGGTGCGCATGCTCACCCGCGCGATCTCCTCGCCGTAGATCGCGTTGAAGAGCGACGACTTCCCCGCCTTGCCGAAGCCGGCGAACGCCACCTTCGGCCTGTCCTCGAATCTGCGGCGCACCTCGGCGAGCACCTCGTCCAGGGCCTTGTCGGAGACCACGCTCCACCTCCGCCCGGACGGATGCCGGGTCAGCCCATGATACCCGGAGGCGGCACGGTGACGCCGACCGGCTCGAGCACGCCGAGCAGCCCGTACGCGGTGAGCGAGACGGTGCGCACCGAGAGGATCTCACCCCACTCGAGCGTGAAGCCGATCCGCTCCGGCGGCAGGGTGAGCCGCTTGCCGTTGCAGGGCACCACCGGGATGTCGGTCCAGGGGAGCGCCAGGTCGTGGAGGAAGGTGCCGGAGAGCTGCACCGTCGCCTCGCCGAGGGAGAGCGTCTCGCGGATGTCGCGGGCGTTGTAGGTCAGGTCGGGGAAGGCGGCCCAGATCGCCCGCTGCGTCTTGCAGAAGTCGGCGGCGGAGAGGGGATAGTGGCCGGGCGCCTCCACCGAGAAGCCCGAGCCGGTGAGCCGCATCGCCGCGTCGAGGTCGTGCGCCTCCAGCGCGTCGAAGAACCTGCGGATCGTGTCGAGCTGCGGTGCCATCGCTCCCTCCCCGGCCGGCCTTTGCCTGTGGCGAGAAGCCTCTGCCGGCAAAGGTAGGTCGTGCGCGGCGGGCCGTCCGGCGCCGGCGGGGGCGCGCCCGCCCGCCGGGCCGGCCTACCGTCCGCTGCGCCACACCGCGCGCAGCGCGACGAAGAGGACGGCCGCGGCGAGGAGGTAGCCGAGGGTGGCGGGCGCGGGCAGACCGAGGAGCGCGGGGCCGGGCGCCCGCACGGCGAGGCTGGCGCCGACGAAGAGGCCGAGGAAGAGGAGCGCGAGCACCAGGCGGTTGACCTGCCGCTCGCGGCGCAGCCGCGCCTCGGGCGCCTCCTCGCTCTCCAGCTTGAGGCGCAGGCGCCCCTCCTGCAGATCGGCCACCGCCTTGCCCGCCACCACCGGCAGCCGCCGCAGCGTGTAGCGCAGCGAGGTGAGCTGGTAGAAGAGCTCCTCCTGCATCCGCTCGCGGCTGTAGAGCTCGCGGGTCATCCGCTGCACGTAGGGCATCATCTCCTCGAGGGGATCGACCTCGGGGATGAGCTGCTTGGCGAGCCCCTGGGTGGTGATCACCGCCTTGAAGAAGAGGGTGTAGGCGGGGGTCATCCGCACCTTGTGCTTGAAGGCGAGCTCGGTGATCTCGCGGACGAAGTCCTCGAGGTGGAGCTCCGCCATGGAGCGGCCCACCACCTGCCGCTCCATCATCTCCTGCACGTCCGCTTCCCAGGCGCCGTAGTCGATGTGCTCGTTCTTGATCGCGATCTCCCAGTAGACCCGGGCGATGGTGCGGAAGTCGCGCCGCTGGATCGCGAAGAAGAGGGTCACCAGGTTCTCGCGCATCTCCTCGGTGAGGCGGCCCACCATGCCGAAGTCGAGGAGGGCGAGCCTGTTGCCCGGGAGGACGAGCACGTTGCCCGGGTGGAGATCGCCGTGGAAGTAGCCGTCCTCCAGGAGCATCTGGAAGGCCGCCTGCAGGTAGCGCTCGCCCACGAGGCGCATGTCGCAGCCCGCGGCGCGGGCGCGGTTGATCTTGATCCCCTCCACGTACTCCATGGTGAGGACCTGCTCGCTGCAGTAGGCGGGGAAGACGGCGGGGATGGCGATGTGGTCGTTGCCCGCGAAGTTCTCCGCGAAGCGCTCGAGGTGGCCTGCCTCCACGCGGAAGTCGGTCTCCTCGGCGATCGCCTTGCGGAGCTGGGCGATGATCCCGGGGAAGTCGACGAGGCGGACCTCGGGGATCTGCGCCTCCGCCTGGCGGACGATGAACTGGAGCAGCGAGAGGTCGGTGAAGATCAGCTCGCGCACCCGCGGCCGCTGCACCTTCACCACCACCTCCTCGCCGCTGGGCAGCCGGGCGCGGTGGACCTGGGCGATCGAGGCGGTGGCGAGCGGCTCGCGCTCGAAGGAGGCGAAGAGCTCGTCCGGCGGCGCGCCGAGGGCGTCGAGGATCTGCTGCTCCACCTCCTCCCACGGGATCGGCCCCACGTCGTCCTGCAGCGACTGGAACGCCTCCGCATAGGCGGCGGGGATGATGTCCGCGCGGGTGGAGAGCATCTGCCCCAGCTTGACGAAGGTGGGGCCCAGCTCGCGCAGCACCGCGGCGAGGCGCTCGGGCGTGGGCGGGCTCTCCTGCTCGCCGGGGGCGGGCGCCTTGCGGAGGAGGCCGATGCCGGGCACCTCGATCCGCGCCACCAGCCAGCCGAGGCCATGCCGGACGAGGACCTGGACGATCTGCTGGAGGCGGCCCAGATCCTTGACGACCTGGCGGGCGCCCAGGGCGGTGCGCGCGGCGGTGCGGACGATCGACACGTGTGCCTTCCTCTCGACGCGCCGAACCTACCGCGGCGGCGCGCCTCCGCGCGAGGAAACAGCGGTCGCCCGGGGAATCAGCCCCGGGGGATCGTCCGCCCGCCGATCACTCCGCCGCCCAGCGCCAGACGCCGTTCCCCTCGGTGCCGGCGAGAAGCGCGTCGCCGAGGCGGAGGAGGCGGATCGCCGCCGGCGGCTGGATCGGCCCCTCGCCGAGGCGCACCCACGCGCCCCCATCGAGCACGTAGATCCCCTCCGACGCCACCGTGTCGTTGGGCCGGGCCCAGCCGAGGACGAGGCGCCCGTCCACCACCGCCAGCGCCCACGCCGCACACGGACCGGGCGGCAGCGTCTCCACCGTGCTCCAGCTCGTCCCCCCGTCCTCCGAGCGGACGAGGCCGCCGCTCCCCGTATCCGCGGCGGCCCAGAGCGCCCCCTCGAACTCCACCAGATCGAGCAGGGGCGCGGGGGCGTCCACCGCCTCGATCGCCGGCCAGCCGCGGCTGGAGGGATGCCAGCTCGCCCCGCCGTCGGTGGAGCGGTAGAGGCCGTTGGCCGCAGCGAAGGTGAAGAGCGCGCCCCCCGCCTCGATCACCCGGCTGGTTCCGTCGGTGAGCCCCGCGCCGATCGCGGGCAGACCGGCGCCGCCCTCGTCCCAGCTCTCGCCGCCATCGGTGGAGCGGAGCACGCCCGCCCCCGCCTGGACGAAGTTGCCGTCGCCGCCGCCGAAGGAGGTGAAGCCGTACGTCGCGGCGTAGAGGGTGCCGTCGCGGTAGAGGAGATCCTCCGCGCCCCACGGCTGCATGCCCGCCATCCCGTTGTAGTGGGGCAGGCCGCCGGCGAGGGAGCGCCAGCTCGCGCCGCCGTCCTCCGAGACGAGGACGCCGGCCCAGGTGCTCCCGATCCAGACCCTGCCGTCTCCCGCGGCGATCGAGCGGATGGGGAACGCCTGCGCGCCGGGCGAGGCCACCTCCGTCCAGCTCCTGCCGCCGTCGTCGGAGCGGTGGATCGCGCGCTCGTCCACCACCGCCCAGACCGTCTCGCCGTCGCTGGCGAGCTCGCGCACCGCGGTGCGCACCACCGGCCGGGGCGCCGCGCTCCACGCGCCCGCCGCGGGATCGAAGCGGAGGAGCGATCCGCCCGCCACGGCGAAGGCGCCGTCCGCGCCGCCGGCGAAGGCGTCGATCCCCACGCCCGCCGGCAGCCCGCCCCGCGCAGCGACCCACCTGCCGCCGGGCGCCTCGAGGCGGAAGACCTGCCCCGCGTCGTTGGCGGCGAAGAGGCCGTCACCGGTGCCGACCAGCCACATCGTCGATGCGCTCGAGGAGAGGGTGAGCGCCTGCCGCTCCCAGCTCTCGCCGCGGTCGCGGGAGACCAGGGCCTGGAAGGGCCGGGCGAGGGCGACGACCGCTCCCTGCCACGCCCGCAGGATCGTCTCCGCGCCGGGGACGTCGGGGGGCGGATCGGGCAGCTCGCTCCAGGTGGCGCCGCCGTCCTCGGATCGCTTGAGGGTCGCGGTGCGCCGCTCCGCCGCCACGAGCCAGCCGTCGCCGATCGCCAGCTGATCGGGATCGACGCCCGGCACCTGGCTCCAGACGCCGCCCGCGTTGGGGCTGTGGAAGAGGCCGAAGTGGCCGGCGTCGTCCATGCCGATCACATAGAGCTCCTCGCCGCGCGCCTGGAGATCGAAGGCGGTGAGCTGCGCCGCGGGGGCGTACCAGCCGACGCCGTCCCGCGTCACCGCGAGGAGGCCGTCGGCGTGGCGGGTGAAGAAGGCGCTGCCCGCCGCCACGATCGTCTCGACGCGGCCGTCGGGGAAATGGGTCGCCTCCCGCCAGGTGGCGCCGCCGTCGAGCGAGGTGCCCATCGTCCCGTAGCCGCCGGCGAGGATCGTCTCCCCCTGCACGTGGATCGCGGAGACGAGGCCGATGCCGGTCGGCCCCGCGGGGAGATGCCAGGTGCGCGCGGGCGGTTCTTCGCTCCGCTCGACGCAGGCCCCCTCCCTGCACACCAGCGACGCGCCCTGCGCGGCGCAGTCCGCGTCCGCGGCACATTCGCCGGACGGCGGCTCGAGCGCGGCGCCGTCGTCCGGATCCCGCACCGGCGCGGGGTCCTCCGCGCAGGCGGCGAGCAACAGGGTGATCGCGACCAGTCTTCGCATGGCGGTCCTCCTCGGGGAAGCCGCCATCGGAGCGCAGGACGCCGCCGCGCCCCTAGTGCGGGAATCCGCACACCCCTGACGCCGGCGCCGACGCGCGCAATCAACGCCCGCTCGCCCGCTGCTGCGCGGAGACCGCGCGGGGATCGCGGGCGGAGGCCCTGCCCTGGGTGAAGACCGAGAAGCGGAGCGCGAGGCTCGCCAGGGTGCCCAGCGCGCCCGCGGCGCGGCGCGGCCCATGCCCCCGCACCGGCGCGAGATCGAGGGCGAGGCTGGCGGCGGTGAGGATCTTCGCCGCCTTCCAGAGGGCGCCGGAGGCGCCGCGGTGAAGCGGGCGCGCCACCCGCTCCACCCGGCCCGCCTCCCGCTCGACCGCCCTGCCGCAGACGAGCTCCGCCGCCTTGCCGCCGATCGCCAGCACGCGCACCGCGCGCGCCTCGCGCCGGTCGAGATCGAGGAGCTGGAGGAGCGACGCGGTCCCCGACGCGGCGGAGGCGGCGAAGAGGAGCGGCAGCGCGCGGCGGCTCTCCTGCCACACGGGCACCGCGGTGTTGGCGACGAGCGCCGCGGTGTAGGTGGCGAGCGGCAGACCGAGGAGACCGGCGGACCACGCCGCCAGCCTGCCCGGCAGGCGCCGCGGTCCGAGGATCGCCGCGGCGGTGGCGGCGCCGCCGAAGCCGGCGAGCAGCCACGCGCCCACGCTCATCGGCGAGGTGGGGCGGAAGACGCGGAGCATGTGGAGGAAGCGCGTCGGCCTGCCGAGGTCGTGGACGAGGATCGCCGTGCTGGCGATGCCGCCCGCCACCGCGAGCCAGCGGACACGCGCGCCGAGGCGCTCCAGCGCTGCGCCGCCTGCGAGATCGATCGCCGCGGCGAGGGCGGCGCTGCAGCCGGAGACACCTCCCGCGTAGAAGTAGACGGCGATCGTGGGGAGCCAGACCGGCTCCTTGAGGAGCGGCAGGCCGTGGTAGGTGGGGCGCCCGCCGCGCTCCCGCGGCAGCTCCGGATCGAAGAGGCGCTGCGGCACCGGGAAGGCGGCACCGGGATCGCGCACCCGCTGCTGGGCGCCCTCCCCTGCGAGAACGGCGCGATCGGGGGCGAGGTTCCTGCCATCGCTCCTCATCCCTCGCCTCCCCGCGCTCCCCAGAGCGCCGCGCCCAGCGCGAGGGCACCGAGGCAGAGGGCGCCCGCCGCCACCGAGGCCCACGTCGCCGCCGCCTGCTTCGCGGGCGCCACCGGATCGGGCGGCAGGTTGTAGACCTCGGGCTCGTCGAGCAGGAGGAAGAAGGCGTTGAGCCCCTCGGTCCCCGGCTGATCCACGCCGTAGAGGCGCGCCTCCTCCACCCCCTGCGCGTGGAGCGCCTCCACCCGTGCCCGCGCGATCCGCTGCAGCTCGTCGAGATCGCCGAAGCGGATCGAGTCGGTGGGGCACGCCTTGGCGCACGCGGGCTCCATCCCGTCCTGCAGCCGGTCGTAGCAGAGGGTGCACTTCCACGCCCTGCCGTCGTCCTCCCGCCTGTCGACCACGCCGAAGGGGCAGGCGGCGACGCAGTAGCCGCAGCCGTTGCACACGTCGGGCTGGATGAAGACGCTGTCGAACCCGGTGCGGACGATGGCGCCGGTAGGGCAGGCCTCGAGGCACGCCGCGCGCCGGCAATGCTTGCAGACGTCCGACAGGAGCAGCCACGAAATCCCGTCTCCGCTCGGCGCCTCGCGCTCCACGAAGGAGACGTGGCGCCAGGTGGAGGCGCCCAGGTGGCCGGTGTTGTCGTAGGAGTTGCCGGTGAAGACGAAGCCGTCGTCCGGCAGCTGGTTCCACGACTTGCACGCCACCTCGCACGCCTTGCAGCCGATGCAGATGCTGGTGTCGGTGAAGAAGCCCTTAGCCATGGGGAACGCCCTCGCCCGGCTCCTGGCTCGGCTGGGAGACGCGCTGGCCCACCCCCGGCAGATCCCGGGAGGCGGGCGCGGCGTCGTGGAGCGGCGGCGCCAGCCGGGTGGTGGCGGCGCGGCGCCGATCCCGGCTCCTGCCCGGCTCGATGGAGCAGGTGAGCGCCTTCGCCTCCATGATGTGGACGTTGGGATCGGCGACGAAGGAGAGGAGGTCGTTGGTGGCGTCGCCGCGCACCCGGCCCACCCAGCCCCAGTGGTACGGCAGGGCCACCTGGTGGATGGCGCGGCCGCCCACCCGCAGCGCCGGGATCCGCCGCGTCACCAGCACCCTGCAGTCGATCGCGCCGCGGGCGGTGCGCACCGTGGCCCAGCCGCCGTTGCGCAAGCCCGCCTCCCGCGCCAGCTCCGGCGAGACCTCGCAGAAGAGCTGCGGCTGGAGCTCCGCGAGCCACGAGAGCCACCGGCTCATCCCGCCCGCGGTGTGGTGCTCGGTGAGGCGGAAAGTGGTGAGGACGCAGGGGTAGCGCGGGTCGGCGAAGGCGCGGTGGTAGGGGTTGTCCCGCCTGCGGAAGACCTGGCGCGCCGGGTTGCACTGCTGTCCGTAGAGCGGGTTGCGGATCGGCGATTCCTGCGGCTCGTAGTGGGTGGGCAGCGGCCCGTCGATCAGCCCGCTGGGGGCGAAGAGCCATCCCTTCCCGTCCGCCTGCATGAGGAAGGGGGCGTCGCCGCCGATGGTGGCGAGCCCCTCCGCGTCCGGCGGCGGGCGGTAGTCGGGCGGCCTGTCCTCGAGGAAGTCGGGCGTGTCGTAGCCGACCCACCTGCGCTGCGCTTCGTCCCACCAGACGTAGGCCTTCCGCTCCGACCACGGCCGCCCCGTGGGATCGGCGGAGGCGCGGTTGTAGAGGAGCCGCCTGTTGGCGGGCCACGCCCAGCCCCACTCCGGCGCCACCCACGACTGCTCCCGCGCGGGCTTGCGCCGCGCCGCCCGGTTGACGCCGTCCTCGTAGACGCCGGAGTAGATCCAGCAGCCGGCGGCGGTGCTGCCGTCCGCCCGTAGCTCGCGGAAGCTGCCCACCGGCGATCGATCGGCGACGCGCCAGCCGTTGATCTCCGCGAGCACCTCCTCCGCCCGCGGCTCGTCGTGCGGCCCCTCGGTGGAGTAGGACCAGGTGAGGGCGCGGAAGCCCTCGTCCCGCGGATCGTTCGAATCGGCGTAGAGCCCCTTGAGCAGCCTGCCCAGGTGGTAGACGAACCAGAGCTCGCTGCGCGCGTCGCCCGGCGGCGCCACCGCCGCCTCCCGCCACTGGAGGAGGCGCTGCGTGTTGGTGAAGCTTCCCGCCTTCTCCGTGTGGGCCGCCGCCGGGAAGAAGAAGACCTCGGTCCGAACGTCCTCGGGACGGAGCTCGCCGCTCTCGAACTCCGGCCCCTCGTACCAGAACGTGGCGGTCTCGGTCAGGGCGAGGTCGCGGACCACCACCCACTCCGCGCTGCGCAGCCCCTTGCGCTGCAGCGAGCCGTGGGGCGATCCCACCACCGGGTTCTGGCCCATCACGAAGTAGCCCTTCACCCGGCCCGCCGCCATGTCGGTGACCGTGACGAAGTGGGAGTGATCGCCGGTGAGCCGCGGCAGCCAGGCGAAGCCGAAGTCGTTCTCCTTCGTCGCCGCGTCGCCGTACCAGGCCTTGAGGAGCGAGACGACGTACTTCGGGAACTCGCTCCACCAACCCGAGCCCGACTGGTTGTTGCGGACGTACTCGTCGAGGGTGCGCGCGTGGTCCGCGTGGGGCATCGGCAGGTAGCCGGGGAGGAGATCGTAGAGGGTGGGGATGTCGGTCGATCCCTGGATCGAGGCGTGGCCGCGGAGGGCGAGGATGCCGCCGCCGGGCCTGCCGACGTTGCCGAGGAGAAGCTGGAGGATCGCCGCGGCGCGGATGTACTGCACGCCCACCGAGTGCTGCGTCCAGCCCACCGAGTAGCAGAAGGCGCTGGTCCGCTCCCTTCCCGAGTTCTCGCAGAGCGCCTCCGCCACCTGGAGGAAGAGCGCCTGCGGCGTGCCGCAGATCGACTCCACCATCTCCGGCGTGTAGCGGGCGAAGTGGCGGCGCAGGATCTGGAAGACGCAGCGCGGGTGCTGCAACGTGGGATCGGTGGCGGCGGCGATCGCCTTGCGCGCCGCGGGGCGGGACCGCCCGGCGCCGGGCTCGGCGACGAGCTCCTTGTGACCGGCGGCGGGCACCACGCCCACCACCCCCTCGTACTGCCAGGTGGAGAGGTCGTAGCGCCCCTCCTCCTCGTTCCAGCCCTGGAAGAGGCCGTCGAGATCCTCCGTGTCGCGGAAGCCCTCGTCGATCAGCGTGGCGGCGTTGGTGAAGGCGCGGACGTATTCGGCGAAATAGCGCTCGTTCTCGATCACGTAGCGGATCAACCCGCCGAGGAAGGCGATGTCCGAACCGGGCCGGATCGGCACGTGGAGCGACGCCATCGCGCTGGTGCGCGTGAACCTGGGATCGACGTGGATGATCTTCGCGCCCCGCTTCTTCGCCTCCATCACCCAGCGGAAGCCCACCGGATGGCACTCCGCCATGTTGGAGCCCATGATCACGATGCAGTCGGCGTTCTGCAGATCCTGCTGGAACGTCGTCGCACCCCCGCGTCCGAACGAGATCCCCAGACCGGGGACCGTGGAGGAGTGTCATATCCGGGCCTGGTTCTCGATCTGCACGATTCCCAGGCCGTTGAAGAGCTTCTTGATCAGGTAGTTCTCCTCGTTGTCGAGGGTGGCGCCGCCCAGGTGCGCGATGCCGAGGGTGCGGTTGACCGCTCTGCCGCCGGACTGCGCCTCCCAGGTCTCGTCGCGGGTGCGCTTCACCCGCCGGGCCACCATCTCCATCGCGGTGGCGAGGGGGATGCGCTCCCACCGCGTGCCGCCCGGGCGCCGGTAGAGGACGTGCCGCTGGCGCTGGTCGCCGCTGACGAGCTGGTGGGAGGCGGCGCCCTTGGGACACAGGGCGCCAGCGGAGATGGGCGAGTCGGGGTCGCCCTCGATCGCCAGGATCTTCCCGTCGCGCACGTGGACGAGCTGGCCGCAGCCCACCGCGCAGTAGGGACAGACCGAGCGCACCACGCGGTCGGCGCCGCGGGTTCGCGGCGCGAGGGCAACGGTGCGCGGGGTGCGGGCGGTCTCGCCCAGGCCGCGCCAGTCCCCGCTGCGGAGCTGGCGGATGACCGGCCAGTTCCCGAGCACGTGGAAGAATCCCATCGGTTGACCTCCGTATTGGCGCCAAGGGTGGGCCTGTCGGCCCCCCCCGGCGAACCACCGGGAGGGGGCCTTCCTGCGCGGAAGCGGGCATTTCCCCTGGGACGGGGTACGCCGTGCGTGCAATTTCGACAATGTGACAGGCCGCATTACCAGACCGTTGCCACCCGCCTGCACACGCGCGTACTTCGCGCACTGCCGTTCCCCACCGCCCCGTTCCGGCGTGCCGCACGAGCAGCAGCGGCGGTGGGTTCCTCGCAGCTGCAATACCGCGCGTCCGCCTCCCGGGTGGGTGACTGCGCCACGCATCACCAACCCAGCAGTCGCAGCAAAGGAGTCCGTGTGAAAACGAAGCTTCTTTCCGCAGCTGGTTGTGCCGCAGCACTACTCGCAGCAGGCGCCGCGCAGGCGCAGGTGCCGATCGCGAACACCTATTACGCGGGCTACGCGGCGGAGTACGTGGCCGTCGCCCTGCAGAGCGCAGGCGGTCCCCACGTGATCTTCAGCGATTATTTCGCCAACTACGAGTGGGATCCCTTCTCCAGCTCGGTCTGGGCGATCAGCGGCAGCTATTCGAAGCGCTTCGACGCGGTGGCCTATTTCGCTGCCGCCGACGGCCCCTTCGATGGCTGGGATTTCGACAACGGCGTCTGGATCAACCCCGGACTGTGGTCCTCGGACGGCTATCCCACCTCGTTCAAGGAGCTGTCCGGATACGCGACGTCCAACACGCCCGACGGCGACGTCACCATCTACAATCTGAACAACGGCACCTGGAACACCTACCTGGGCTACAACGGCAGGCGCGAGCAGATGCTCAACCTGTTCGACAACCGCCTCGCCTACCAGTACCAGGATCCCTCCGGCTACACCTGGGTCGCGGTCCACGAGCTGAGCAGCAACACGCAGCTCTTCCACTCCTTCACCGGCAAGGATCGGCGGCCCGACATCTCCGGCGACGTCGTCGCCTGGGAGGATCACTCCAACGGCGGCATCGCCTGGGCGAAGCTCGGCTATGCGAGCGGCTTCTTTCCCCCGCCGGCCGGCTGCTCGAACGCCGCGCGGCCGCTCGTCGGCAACTGGGGCGAGTGGATCATCTACGCCGTGGACTGCGGAGGCGATCGCCAGCTGTGGCTCCACCACGTCGACCTGGGGTTCGATCAGTTCCTCGACGTGATGAACCCCACCGACGTGGACTACTTCCACACGGTGGCCAACTGGCTCGTCTACTCGGACAAGTACGGAAAGCTGACGCTGATCGAATTCGGCCCCTCCGCTCCGGCCTGCGACGTGCCCTACCTGCCCGCCGACGGCGTCTGGGACTCGGGCCTGATCGGGCGGGATCCCACCGTGGTGCTCGACGGCAGCGGCAAGTGGCACGCCCTCTTCGCCACCGCCTCCAACACCATCGACTGGGTGCCCGGCAACGCGCCGAGCGCGGTGGGCCCGGCGATGAGCGCCTACGACGGCGTCTACTACAACGCCGCCGCGGTCTACATGAACAACGTCTGGGCGTACCACGTGGACGTGGGCGCCTGGACGTGGATCGCCGGGAACGCCGCCAACCCCGGCATGTACAAGGACTTCCTCGCCTGGACCGACACGAGCGACGCGCTCGACCGCGCCATCGGCTGGGGCATCGGCACCATCGGCTCGTTCTCCACCGGCGTCTCCTTCGCCGGCAACGGCCGCCACGAGCAGCGCCCCGCGGTCTTCGACCAGCGCGCGGCGATCGAGCAGTTCAACGGCTCCTGGGACGTGCGGATCGTCGACGTCCAGACCGCCACCTCGCTCGCCCTCTTCGGCGGCGGCGGCAACCAGAGCCAGCCCGATCTGTGGGATCGCAGCGTCGCCTACCTCGACGACGTCAACGGCCTGCAGTGGGTCAAGGATTACGCCTGGACCCTTCCGCAGCCGATCCCCACGCCCACCTCCTGCTGCAGCACCTTCGAGCGCCCGCGCCTCGGCTCCTGGGGCAATTGGGTGGTCTTCGAGGCCTCCAACTGCACCCACGGGAAGCGGGAGCTGCGCCTGGTCAATATGGACAACGGCAACGAGCTCCTGCTCGACTACCTGGCGGCGCCGGTCAACGGCCAGCCCCAGTACGACCTTCACGAGGACCAGCTGGTCTACGTCCGCGAGGACGGCAGGGTGATCTTCGTCGACCTCGACGCGACGCAGATCTGAACCGGACGGTGGCTGCCCCGCGACACGACGCGTCGCGGGGCCAGACCTGATTCGTAGTCCTGGCGCCAGCGGTCGAAAAGCGTAAGCGTCCGTGGGACTTGGCTCAACGCTCGAGCGGCCTGCGCTTTTTCGAGTGGAGAGTCGGTTTTCCACCGGGCGGC
>Ga0182742_1001154_pt1 | contig 35483 bp, 40 predicted proteins | sample eDN5th37CBELigMG_FD_128880 | JGI IMG/M metagenome (GOLD analysis project Ga0182742, IMG submission 128880) | Enriched Miracle-Growth compost microbial communities from Emeryville, California, USA - eDNA 5th pass 37_C BE-Lig MG (version 2)... ... | reverse complement strand
GCGCGCCTCAGCGCACGGTGCGGCGGACGAAGTCGCCCGCCGCGAGATTGAGCTTGGCCTCCTCATAGGACATCATCCAGCGCGATGGGGCGACAAGGGCGCTCTCCGATGGGGTCGAGGCCGCTTCCACGACGGCCGCGTGGCTGAGGCGGGTCGGAGCAAATCCGGACGCGGCCTTCAGCTCCGGATCCGGAATACGGTCGGGCGCCACCACGCGCACATTGACGGCGCGCCCCGCATTGCGGGTCTCGTCGCGCAGGCAGGAGCGCGCGTAATAGGGCCAGCTCCGCAATTCGCAGTCGGAGAGAACAGCGATATCGCTCTTTTGCCCCGCCGCCGGTGCGCTCGCATTCACGAGCGCCGGTATGGTCAGCAGGCTGACTGCCGCGACCGCGGCGGCGCATGCCACTGCATAGGCGGCCCTGAGCATCGTTCAATCCTCTGTTTGCGGTTTCCCTTGTCCCGCCGGCTAAAAGCGCGAATCGGCCTTTTGGTTCGGCCCTTGCGACATTTTGAGGAAATGGGAACGGCGGCAGCCTTCGGACGTTGCCTTGCCCTTGCGGGACTTAAGCCTCCGGGTTAGACGGGCGCATGCCGCGTATCGCTCTTTATGCAGGGTCGTTCGACCCGGTCACCAACGGCCATCTCGACATCGTTCGGCAGGCGGCGCGGCTTGCCGACCGACTGGTGCTCGCGATCGGCGTGCATCCCGGCAAGACTCCGATATTCAGTGCGCAGGAGCGGATGGACATGCTCGATGAGGTGTGCCCGCCCGTAACCCGCGAGACCGGGTGCGAGATTGGCTGCCTGACCTTCGACGATCTCGTGGTGCGTGCGGCGCAGCGGGAAAACGCAACGCTGCTGATCCGGGGCCTGCGCGACGGCACCGACTTCGACTACGAAATGCAGATGGCGGGCATGAACGGCGCGATGGCGCCGCAGGTGCAAACGGTGTTCTTGCCGGCATCGCCGATGGTGCGCCCGATCACCGCCACACTCGTGCGCCAGATCGCCAAGATGGGCGGCGATGTTTCGCATTTCGTGCCCGCATCGGTGGCCGCGAGGCTCAAGTCGCGATTCCAGACCTGACCGTTGGACGCTCCAGGGAGCTTTCATGATCCGAATTCTTGCCGTGCTGCTGGCTACGTTCGCCTTTTCGGCGGGCGCACACGCGCAATCCGACGCGCAGAACACGCTGGTGCTCGAAACCACAAAGGGCAATGTGGTGATCCGGCTGCGCGAGGACGTCGCGCCGCAACACGCCGCGCGGTTGAAGCAACTCGCCCGCGACGGCTTCTACGATAACGCGCCGTTCCATCGGGTCATTGCCGGTTTCATGGCGCAGACCGGCGACGGCGATCGCGGCGACGGGCGCGGCAAGTCGAAATATCCCGACCTGAAGCAGGAATTCTCGGCGGTGCCGTTCCGCCGCGGGATCGTCGGCATGGCGCGCGGCGGCCACAGCGTCGATTCCGCCAATTGCCAGTTCTTCATCACCTACGCCGATGCGCCGCATCTTAACCGGCAATATACCGTGGTCGGCGAAGTGGTGTCGGGCATGGAAAATGTCGACAAGATCAAGAAGGGCGAGCCGGTGTCCGATCCCGACCGCATCACGCGCGCCTATGTGCAGGCCGACAAGAAATAGGAGAGTTGGCGATGGCCGATCCGGAAAACACGCTGAAGCTTGAAACCACCAAGGGCGATGTCGTCATCGAGATGCGGCCCGACCTTGCACCCAACCATGTCGCGCGCATCAAGGAACTGGTGCGCGACGGATTCTATGACGGCATCGTCTTCCACCGGGTGATCGACGGCTTCATGGCCCAGACCGGCTGTCCGCAGGGCACCGGCACCGGCGGCTCCGGCAAGAAGCTGAAGGCCGAGTTCAACGCCGAGCCGCATGTGCGCGGCGTCGTGTCGATGGCGCGCGCGCAGAACCCCGATTCCGGCGACAGCCAGTTCTTCATCTGCTTCGATGACGCCACTTTTCTCGACCGGCAATATACGGTCTGGGGCAAGGTCATTTCAGGCATGGAGAATGTCGACAAGATCAAGCGCGGCGAGCCGGTCAGCGATCCCGACAAGATCGTCAGGGCGACGATCGCCGCCGACGCTTAGCTCTTTATCCCTCCCCGAAAGGGGAGGGGCGACCGTCCAACGGGTCCGCGCGAAGCGCGGCCCGATGACAGGCTCCGGCGGTCGGGGTGGGGGTCACTTTCGATACTGGACTCCCACCCGGCGCAGTTCGTGCGCCGACCTCCCGCTGAAAGGGAGGTATAGGATTTCGAATGCAAACCTCGCTCTTTGACTTCGACCTCCCGCCCGAGCGAATCGCTCTGCGGCCGGCATCGCCGCGAGACGCGGCGCGGCTGCTGGTCGTGCGGCCGGGCCAGACTCCCGAGACCGACGATCGGGTCGTGCGCGACCTGCCCGAATTGCTGCGCGAAGGTGACGCGCTGGTGGTCAACGATACCAAGGTCATCCCGGCGCGCCTGATCGGCCGGCGGATCGGCCGGGGCGAGGAGCCGAAAATCGAGGCGATGCTGCATAAGCGCCTCGACGGTTCGCACTGGCTCGCCTTTGTCAGGCCGGCCAAGCGCCTGCAGCAGGGCGACATCATCCGCTTCGGCGACGAGGGCAAGGTCTGCTTTCTCGGCCAGCTCGATGCCGAGGTGCAGGAGAAGGGCGAGGCCGGAGAGGTGACGCTGTCCTTCGCCTTCCATGGGCCGGTGCTGGATCAGGCCATCGCCGAGCGTGGCGAGGTGCCTTTGCCCCCCTATATCGCCGGCAAGCGCGAGCCGGACGAGCGCGACGCGACCGACTACCAGACCATGTTCGCGGACGAGGAGGGATCGGTCGCAGCCCCGACCGCGGCGCTGCATTTCACGCCCGACCTCGTGGCGCGGCTGCAGGCCGCCGGCATTTCGTTCCACAAGGTCACGCTGCATGTCGGGGCCGGCACCTTCCTGCCCGTCAAGGCCGAGGATACGGCGGAGCACAAGATGCATGCCGAATGGGGCGAGATCGAAGACGCGACCGCATCGGCGCTGAACGCCGCGCGGGCAGGGGGCGGGCGGATCGTGCCGGTTGGCACCACCGCGCTACGCCTGCTGGAAAGCGCCGCCGACGAGACCGGCACGGTCCGGCCGTTTCGGGGCGAAACCGACATCTTCATCACGCCGGGCTATCGCTTCCGCGCCGCCGACCTCTTGATGACCAACTTCCATTTGCCGCGCTCGACCCTGTTCATGCTGGTCGCGGCCTTTTGCGGGCTCGAGACGATGCGGCGCGCCTATGCGCATGCGATCGCGGCCGGCTATCGCTTCTATTCGTATGGGGATGCGTGTTTGCTCAATCCATCCAGCGCCGAATTATGACAACCGTCATGTGCGAGACCTGCCGCTCGCTCGGTTTCACCTCCCCCCTTGCGCGGGAGGTCGCTCGCCGAAACCCTTGCGACGCCGGGCGGGAGAGGAGTGCGCCGCATCGAATACCGCCAACCGTGCGACCCCCCTCCCTAACCCTCCCCCGCAAGGGGGGAGGGAACATACTGTGCTTGCCGCGAGAGCAAGTGCCGACATGACGAAACCCTTTTCCTTTCACCTGATCGCGACCGATGGCGCCGCGCGCGCCGGCGAAATCGAGACGGCGCATGGCCGGATCGCCACGCCGGCCTTCATGCCGGTCGGCACCCAGGCGACGGTGAAGGCGGTGACGACCGACGATGTGGCCCGCACCGGCGCCGACATCCTGCTTGCCAACACCTATCACCTGATGCTGCGGCCGGGCGCCGAACGGATCGCCGCGCTTGGTGGGCTGCATTCGTTCATGAACTGGCACAGGCCGATCCTGACCGATTCCGGCGGCTTCCAGGTCATGTCGCTGTCACAGCTGCGCAAGATCGACGAGCGGGCCGTGACCTTCCGCTCGCATCTCGACGGCACGATGTACGAACTCTCGCCCGAGCGCGCGGTCGAGATCCAGCGGCTCCTGGGCTCGGATATCTCGATGCAACTCGATGAGTGCCTGCGCCTGCCGGCAAAGCGCGAGGAAATCGAGCGGGCGATGCAGCTCTCGCTGCGCTGGGCGGAGCGATGCAAGCGCGCCTTCGAAGGAGCAAAGCCGGGATACGCGCTGTTCGGCATCGTGCAGGGCGGCGACGACCCGCAGCTGCGGGTGGCAAGCGCGCGCGCGCTGGTGGGGATGGACTTCCAGGGCTATGCGATCGGCGGCCTTGCGGTCGGCGAGCCGCAGGCGGTGATGCTGGCAATGATCGAAATCGTTGCCCCGCAATTGCCGGTGGATCGCCCACGCTATCTGATGGGCGTCGGCACGCCCGATGACCTGATCGAGGGGGTGGCGCGTGGCATCGACATGTTCGACTGCGTGATGCCGACCCGCAACGGCCGGCACGGACTCGCCTTCACGCGGCACGGCCCGGTCAATCTGAAAAATGCCCGTCACGCTGACGATCCCCGCCCGCTGGATGAGCAAAGCGCGGATCCGGTGACGCGGACCTATTCGCGCGCTTATCTGCACCATCTCGTCAAGGCGAACGAGACGCTCGGCGCCATGCTGCTGAGCCAGATCAATCTTGCCTATTACCAGACGTTGATGCGTGGGGCGCGCGAGGCGATCGCGGCCGGGACGTTCGCAGCTTACCGTGATGCGAAAAAACGGGGGTGGGAAACGGGCGACATCCCACCGCGTTGAGAAGGGCGTCCTTGGCGCTTGAAATATGGCGCCGGAAACGGTTTGGTGCGTTCAATTTGAACACGAAAGGAAAGCCGATGCTCCGATCGATCACGATCCTGCGCGCTGCAGCCATGTGCGGCGCCGTCCTCATGCTGTCGGGGGCGCCGGCCGTCGCGCAGAGCAAATATCCGGACAAGCCGGTGAGAGTCGTTCTGCCGTTCGGCGCCGGGGGCGTCGCCGACATCACAACGCGCCTCGTGGCCGACAAGCTCGGTGAAAAGCTCGGCCAGCGCTTTGTCGTCGAGAACAGTCCGGGTGCAGGCGGCATCACGGCCGCGCGCGCGGTGCTGCAGGCTCCCGCCGATGGCTACACCCTCGCGGTGCTGAGCAACGGCACCGCGGTCAGCGTCGGCCTGTTCAAGAGCCTGCCGTTTGACCCGCTCAAGGACTTCGCGCCGGTTTCGGCGATGGGATATTTCGACCTGATCTTCGTGACCAACGCCAACGGTCCCTACAAGACGCTCGGCGACTTCATCAAGGCGGCGAAGGAGAAGCCCGGACAACTCAATGTCGGCACCATCGCCGCCGGGTCGACCCAGAATCTGGGCGCCGAATTGTTCAAGTCGGTGACAGACCTCAATTTCGTGATCGTGCCGTTCAAGACTTCGGGCGATGTGCTGGTCGGGCTCGAGCGCAACGACGTGCAGATGGCGTCGGAATTCTATGCGGCTTTGCGCGGCGGACTCGATGCCAAGAAGTTCATCCCGGTTGCGGTCTCGGGAGAAAAGCGCGGCGCCTATCTCCCCGATGCGCCGACCGCGAAAGAAGCGGGCGTCCCGCAATTCGAGGTGACCTCCTGGAATGCGATTTTCGTCAAGGCCGGCACGCCCCCCGACGTGATCAAGACGCTGAACACGGCGCTGAACGAAGTGCTGTCCGATCCCGAGGTGCGCAAGAAGGCGCTTGAACTCGGCATCGACGCGCGCGGCTCGACGCCGCAGGAGATCCAGGACCGGCTGAAGGACGACATCGTGAAGTGGTCGCAGGTGATCGAAAAGGCCGGTATCGAGAAGCGTTGATGACCGCCATCGATTTCAGCAGCCGGCGGAAGCCGAATTTCCAGCTTCCGCCGAACGCCTGCGACGCGCATTGCCATGTGTTCGGGCCGGGGGACGTGTTTCCCTATGCGCCGAACCGCCGCTACACGCCGGAGGATGCGCCGAAGGAGACACTGAAGGCGCTGCACGATCATCTCGGCATTGCGCGGGCGGTGATCGTGCAGGCGAGCTGTCACGGCAGCGACAACCGCGCGATGCTGGACGCGCTTGCCTGGCAGCCGCAGCATTATCGCGGCGTTGCGATCCTCGACGAAAACACCCCAGGCGCCGAGATTCCGGTCATGCATCGCGCCGGTGTGCGCGGCGCCCGCTTCAATTTCGTGAAGCATCTGGGCGGCTCGCCGGACATGACGGTGTTCGCCAACATCCTGCGCCGCATCAAGCCGCTGGGCTGGCATGTGGTGCTGCATGTCGATGCGCCGGACATCGTCCCGCTATCCGACATGATGCGCGGCCTGACGCTGCCGTTCATCATCGATCATATGGGGCGCGTGCCGGCCAAGGACGGGGTCGATCAGAAGCCGCTGCAGGCGCTGCTCGATCTTGCCAAGCTCGATCGATGCTGGATCAAGGTGTCCGGTTCGGAGCGGATCGATATGCCGCCCTACGACAAGGCCATCCCGATCGCGCGAAAGATCGTGGAAGCCAGTCCCGACCGCGTGCTGTGGGGCACGGACTTCCCGCATCCGAACTCCACCCATGAGGCGGACGAGGCCGACCTTGTCGACCTCCTGCCGAAGATCGCGCCCACGCCCGAATTGCAGAAGAAGCTGCTCGTGGACAATCCGGCCCGGCTGTACGGGTATTAGCGAAGGTCCGGAAACAGCCTCAGCGCATTGCCGCGATCGATCGCCGCGCGCTCGTCCGCGCTGTGCAGGCCGGGCGCTTCGTGGGTCGCCACTTCCTCGGCGACCAGCGGCGCCTGCACGAACGGCCAGTCGCTGCCGAACAGGATCCTGGTCGGATCGGCCACCGTCTTGAGCGCCCCCATGGTCGTGGCGCCGCAGGACAATGCGGTATCGTACCAGAAATGCCGGAGCGCGCGCACGAATGTCTCGCGCGGCCATTGCGGCAGCGTCGGATCGATCTGCGGCGTTGCGCCGAGCCGCCAGGCAAAATAGGGCAGGGTGCCGCCGGCATGCGCGAGGATGAAGCGGATGTCCGGATAGCGATCGAGCGTACCCGAGAAGATCATGTTCGCCGCCGCGCGGGTGGTGTCGAACAGATATTCCATCACGAAGCCCGGCAGGTTGATGTCGAGCGTGCGGCTGGTCGGATGCAGGGTCGGATGGATGAAGCAGACCGCCTTGCGCGCGTTGAGCGCTTCCATCACCGGATCGAACAGGGGATCGCCAAGGAATTTCTCGCCATAGCTCGCGAACAGGCAGACGCCATGGTGCTTGAGCGTATCGAGGCAGAATTCGATTTCCGCGACGGCGTCCCCGATGTCCTTCATTGGCACGATCGAGAACGCCCCGTAGCGACCGGGAAAGCGGGTCGTCAGTTCGCTCGCATGCTCGTTGAGCCGGCGCGCCAGGGTGCGTCCGGCGGCGGCGTCGAGGAAGTGAACGCCCGGCTGCGCCACCGAGGTGATGGCGGTCGCAATGCCGTTCGCATCCATCAGTTCGACGCCAAGCTCGGCCGAGTAGGGCGGATATCCGGCGCGGCGGGCCGGTCCGAAGCCGGCCGCCTTGACGGCGTCCTGATAGAATTGCGGGATGATGTGGAAGTGAACGTCGATACGGTGCGGTGTGGACACTAGTTGACCTTCACGTTGGCCTCGCGAGCAACCTGCGCCCACATGGCAAGATCCTTTGCCAGCATGTCGGAGAATTCCTTCGAGCTGTTGCCGACGGGGGTCAGTTCGAGCGCCTGAAGCTTGCTCTGGATATCGGGCAGCTTGACGATCCGCATCACCTCGTCCTGCAGCTTCTGCACGATCGGGGAGGGGGTGCCGGCGGGCACGAACAGGCCGGCCCAGCTCTCGACCGTCATGTCCTTGAGACCGGATTCCGCCATCGTCGGCACCTCCGACAGCGAGGCGAGGCGCTTGGGCGCGGTGACCGCGAGCGCCTTGATCTTGCCGGCCTTGATGTTGGGCGTGGCCGGGCCGACATCGAGAAACGACACGGTGAGCTGCCCGCTGATCAACGCGAGATTGGCGTCGTTCGCGCCCTTGTAGGGGATGTACTGGATCGGCGCGCCGGTCTTCGCCTTGAACATTTCGGTCAGGAGCTGAAAGGTCATCGACGCGCCGCCGGCATTGGCCTTGTCCGGATGAGCCTTGGCGAAGGCGATCAGATCGCCGACCGACTTGGCGGGCGCTTCGGCGCTGGCGGTCAGCACATACGGATAGGTTGCGACCGCCGAAATCGGAATGAAGTCTTTCTGCGGCGTGTAGGACAGTTTCGAATAGACCGCCGGATTGATCGCCATGGTCGCGGTCGGTGCGATCAGGATGGTATATCCGTCCGGCGCGGCGCGGGCGACTGTCTCGGCGCCGAGGATGGTTGCCGCACCCGGCTTGTTTTCAATCACGACCGGCTGCCCGAGGCTCTCGCTCATTTTCTGGCCGACGAGCCGGGCAAGAATGTCATTGACCCCGCCGGGCGACGCCGGGACCACAATGCGGATCGCGCGCGAGGGATAGGATTTTGCGTCCTCGGTCTGGGCCGATGAATGCCCCGCGACCACGGTCACGCTCAGGGCGATCAGGCCGGCAAGCCAGTAGCGATGCGATCGGCACATCATCAATGTCTCCGGAATCGTTTGCTCCTCAAGGCCGTCATAGCCGCGAGCGAGGCGCGCGTACAGGCCGCGCGCTCACCCGCGGCTCCGCACCGGGCCGCGAGGAGATGACCCGCGGGCCGGTCCAAAATAAAACGGGCTCATCGCATTGGCCGATGAGCCCGAATTCTTTTTGGCTTATGCGATTGGAGCGTATCAGCTGTCGTGCGGTACCGCGAAGGCCGTGCGGAATTCGTGATCGCAGGTATCGCAGGCCCAGATATGGCTGATCTTGCCTTGTCCCAGAAACTCAGTGGCGGCAGCGGCAAACAGCATGTCGCCGCAGGCTGGGCAGGTCGGCCGGCGAAAAGCAGGGTAAGCGACGCGGGCCGGATCGCCGGATGATAGTCTCATGACGGTCCTCCTCTCGTTACCCCTCCTCCCAAGGTAGCTGTCTATCGGTTCTTCGTGGCAACTTCGCGACGCAGTTTCAAAAGTCTTGCGCGATTCGATGAAAATTCGGATCGAGTCTTAAACCGGGCAAAAACCGAGCATGCGTTTGTATCAAATCGGGTTGCACTGCAGCAGTGGAACGCCGATGCCGCAACGACACTTTGGCAATGACGTCAATGCGCGGCGCGGATGCCCGGGTGTGCGGATGAGAGGTTGACTTGCCTGACTATTGGCCCTGGAGCGAAGCCGATCTGGAAAGCGTCGAACGTGTGTTGAAGCGTCTCAAAACGCTTGGGATCGAAGCGAGCGCCGATTTCGAGAGAAGCGACGAGGGGATCGTGACCCTGTCGCAGGTGGACATCCGGATTGCGGACGCGCCGATCATCATTTTCGAGATCCACAAGCTGAAGCGGACGGATACCGATCTGCGTGCGCATTGGGTGGTGCAAATCCAGTCGGTCAGCGGTCCGGAGCAAAATCTGACGCGGCATGGCTGCGTCTCCGCCGGTGCAGCGGTATTCGCGCTCGCCAAGGCGGAGAAGGACGTGCAGGACGGCTTCGCGGCCACGGACACGTTCGATATAGCGGCAAATGCCTATTGGCTGAAAATGTGAGGCGGCGGCAGGCGACTTAGATCAGGCCCATATCCCTGGCGCCGGACCACACGACCCAGACACCCAAGGCAACGATTGCTGAAGAGATGGCGATTTTTACGGGCGTGCTGAGCCGTTCGAAACGATCCGCCAGCATCTCACCCCTCCCTGGCGTCGCGAGCCGGTCCGGACTTGCGGCTACAGAATACCACAACGCGGCAAGGGCCGCCAGCACCGATCGGCAAACACAAGCCGCCGCTTCAGGTTTTCTTCAGCGCATTAGCCCTTGCGCCCTTCCGCGGCCAAGAGGGCATCGCGCTCCCGGGTGAGGCGCTCGAGCTCCTCGCTCTGCTGCGCAATCCGGTCCGAGGCCAGCGCCTCGTCGGCCGCGCCCGACCGCGCCGCCGCCTGCTCGATGAGCTGTCGAAGGTTGTCGCGCAGGATGGTGATGCGGCGTTCGAGTTCCTCGATCGATCGGCCTTCGGTCATGCCAATTCTCGCGCAAATCCCTGCGCAAGCCCTTTGCTACGCGGATCCGTCGGGCGCCGGGCGCGCGTTATTGCATTATGACGCATTTTTTAGGCTGAATCGGCGCATGCGGCAACGCCATACGCGGAGAGGCGTACGGCGCGACCGCGAGCGGGCGCAGTGCCTCGCGCACGTCTATTGAACGAAGGTCATGAGCCCGATGACCGACAGGCCGATCAGGACAACGGCGTTCCGAACCAGGAACGCTGCTGTGATCAGGGCCGTCTCGGTGGCGAAGCGTGTTGCGGCGTTGCGGATCATCGTCGGGTCTCCGCGTTTGAAGGCGATGACGAGTTCTGAACCGAATGAGCGGGGCGGTCTGTGAGCCGGCTCACACCGGGCGGATTTGCAAGGCCTGGCTCACATTGCCCGGATTATCGCGTGCCGTGGCGGCCGATCGGCGAAGCATGAGACTACGATGGGACCAGTCGCGATGCGGCCGGTTGCAGATCAGCGCAGTGCGGGTAGGAGGTGCGGCCCTGCACGGACGGAGCCCGCGCACGGGAATGCGCAGGTGTGCGGCTGGGCGCGCTGCTAGTAAACGACAGGTGCGCACTCGCCCTGGTTATCGAGACAATTTTTCAGGATCGCGCCCTTGTCATAGGCGGGCTTGCCGATCTGGCCGTAGTGGCCGGAAGAGAGGCCCGAGGGGACGAGCGTTGCCGCGACGGCCGTGGCGGCGACGGCGACAAGCAGCACGGCGAGAACGGCGGTGCGGGTCATGGCAATTCTCCGGCTTGCGTTTTCACAACATGAACTTCTGCTCATGTGTTGCCGGAGCCGTCCCGCGGGTTCGAACGGGCGGCCGCGAATTTCATAGAACACGCAAGCGTGAATGCAGGCGGATGACGGGCGGCTCGAGCGAGGGCGGGGAAGGGCAAGCCGCCGGGATTGAATCCCGGTAATTGAAAGTCTCTCAGACAGAATTTGCGACGCTCGGCGGTGCCTGGACTTGCCCAAGCGCTGTATGTTGGCGCTTTTCCGCCCGCCAAGAGGCGCACGGCGTCAGTCGAACGAGAGCCGGTTCAGCGCGTCTAGGGCGTTCCTCGGCGCCTCCATCATGTCCGACATTCCGGTGCCTCCAGGAGCCGTGGAAAGAGAACAGCAGCATCGATCGAGATGTACAGCCTAACCGGCTGCCGGCCGCATCAGACCAAACTAGAACGTTGCCGGCGTGTTGATCCAGACCACTTCCGTTATCGTCGTACCCGGATTGCTGTAATCATGCTCCAGGCGGGACAGGAAGAAAAACGAGTCACCACTGTAAAGGTGATGTGTGATGCCCGCGACCGTGAGCAACAGCTCGCCACGCACCACGTAGCCGATTTCTTCACCCTCATGTTGTCTCGCACCTGAAGTCGAAGCGCCGGGTCGAAGTCTTACGAGGAAGCCCTGCAGTGACGATTTCTGGCCGATCGGAACCATCACCTCTGCTTCGATACCTTCAGGCTGATTGCCCCCGTAATGACCTTTGCCGATTGTTCGTCGCTGCCCCCCGCGCATGACGATATTGGATTCGATGGGCTGCTCGCTCAGCAGCTCAGCCACCGTCAGATCGAGGGACTTTGCAAGATGGTGCAGTGTGTGAAGAGAGGGCGTGGTCTTGTCATTCTCGATACGAGAGATCAAGCTTTCCGACAGTCCACATCCTTCCGAAAGGTCGCGCAGACGCATCCCCTTCATCTGACGGATCCGGCGAATCTGCGCTCCGAGCTTAAGATCGCTGTTGACAGGTGAGATATCGTTCGATGACCGATTGGTCGAAGAGCGCTTAACTGCTTTCTTCATTCAGGTTTGTCTTTATTCGTTTTCCCCAAGTCTCGCCTGTGATTTATGCCTGGCGGCTTTCCTGGCGGACCCAGGCGCGTGATGGGTCTGTAACGATGATCACTTCGGTCCAAGTCCGATTGCCGATTTGATCCTTGCCCACAGCGCCGCAAAAATGAGTGATCCCGCATTCAGATTAGCTTTATGAGGCTCGGAGGCAAGAGGACCATTGAGCCGTGCAATAACATTGTTGGCGAAGGTTGTCGTCAATCGCTTCACAAGCTCGTCAATCAGTTTCGACCGGCTGAAATTGGCAAGCGGCCCCTGGATCGCTGCGGCGATAAAAATGTTCACCCGGGTCAGTCCGGCGTTTTCTTCAACGAGTTCGTAACGCAGCTCTCCGCTGGTCGATGAGCCGCCGTTCGCGTCATCGCCTCTTCCGCGAATGACCCCTGAAAACGTCGCGGGGTCGCTGTTTTTTTGCGCAACACCTTTGAAGGTTGCCTTGATCGGCCCAAGCGCGATCCTGACATGCCCGGCCATCTGATCGCCGTCCAGGACGTTGCTGAGTTCGGCGCCGGGCAAGCAGGCCGAGACCTGATGAACATCTTCGAACAGCGCCCAAACCTGATCTCGCGGTGCATCAACCGTGAATGAGTGACGCATCTGGAAGTTCGGCTTGATGTCCGGGATGGAAAAGCTTCGTTTCGCCGGCCGCTCCGAAACCGACGGCTCGGAAATCTCCGGGCTCGCCACCTGCGGGGCTTTGGTGAGCGTGGCCGGATGACCGGAGCCAGCCGGGCCCAGCGCCCTTCGCTCAGGGCGGACCGCATTCGGACTCTGCCGGCGATTGCGCAAGGTCCGATCGATAGCGCGAACCATGCCCGAATAGCCGGTGCATCGACAAAGATTTCCGCTCAGCTCCAGGCGGATCCGGTCCGTGTCCGCTTCGGGAAGCCGCAGGACGATGTCGCGCGCCGTAGCCAGCACGCCCGGGGTGCAATAGCCGCATTGCAAGGCGTGTTCGCGTGAAAACGAGGACCGAAGATCCTGCATGATCTCGTCATCCTCGAAATCCTCAATCGTCCGGATCGATGCGCCCTGACAATTGACCGCGTAGGTGATGCAGGATCGGGCGGGCATCCCATCGATGTGAACCGTACAGGCGCCGCAAACGCCATGCTCGCAGCCGATATGGGTTCCGGTCAGCAACAACTGTTCCCGCAGCAGGTCGACGAGCTGCGTCCGCGGCTCGACATCGGCCGTCACCGGCTTTCCGTTGACCGTAAGATCGATGCGATGCGTGATCATGCTGTTGCTGCTGCTCGGGATGCGGCGCGCTCGACTGCGACCAGGTGAAGCTGTCGCTCGAAAGCGTCGTGAAGACCGAGCGAGTCCAGAAAAGTCAAAACGGCATCGGAATTCACTTCCGTGAGCGTGTCGTCCCGGAAGAAATGCAATGCGTTTTCAACGACGAAAGGAGACGATCCTGTCGCTCCGATGACGACCCGGCATAGATCGCGGTCGGGATCGCATACGACAGCGCCGATCGCGTCGGCAAATTCACCGGTCTTGCGACAGAATTTATAGTAGCCCCAGCGGGCACGCGCCGAAAGTTTTGGAATGCTGACGCCTTCGAGGATCTCGTCCGATGCCAGCGCGGCCTCGAACGGTCCGGTCACAAACCGCTCGACCGGCACGCGGCGCCGTTGGCCCGCGCCATATATGACGGCCTGCGCCGAAAGGGCCGACAGGATCGAGACCCAGTCCGCGGCCGGATCGGCATGACACAGACTGCCGCCGACGGTTCCGCGATTGCGCACCGCTCGATACGCAATACCCTTGGCAAGGGTCGGCATCATCTGGCGTGAAGGATCGGGAACATACCGATCCTCGATATTGGCGTGAGTGACGCACGCGCCGATGAAGACCTGATCCTCGGTTTCTTCCACATGGACGAGTTCGGGGATCGCGGTCACGTCGACAATGACGTCGGGCCGCACCAGCCGCAAATTGAGCATCGGTCCCAGCGATTGCCCGCCCGCAAAAATCTTTGCATCGGCGGTTTCACGCAAGATGCGGCTAGCCTCTTCAAGTGCGACAGGGCGCGCGTAGCCGAACGAAGCGGACTTCATGATGGCCTCTGCACTGAGGGTTCGGACCGCGCGGCGCTGGTGCTTCGATGGATGGCCTCGAAAATCCGCCGCGGAGTGACAGGCAGCCGTGTCACCTCGGCGCCAAGTGTCCGAAGCGCATCGTTGACGGCATTGGCGATCGCAGCGGGCGGGCCAATCGCGCCGCCTTCGCCGATGCCCTTGACGCCGAACTCGGTGTAAGGCGAGGGCGTTTCCATATGCACGATGCGGATGTCGGGGACCTCCGTCGGACCCGGCAGAAGATAGTCCGCAAGCGTTGAAGCGAGCGGCTGTCCGGATTCGTCGTACGGCATCTCCTCGTAAAGCGCGGTTCCGATACCCTGGGCGGCGCCCCCGTAGATCTGACCATCGACAATCATCGGGTTAACGAGAACGCCTCCATCCTCGACCACGACATAGTCGAGAATTTCCACCGAACCCGTTCTCGGATCGACAAGCAGGGCGACGCCATGAGCGGCATAGCTGAACGTGCCGCTGTCACGTTTGGTTTTGTAACCCGCCGTCGCTTCAAGTCCGCCGATATCGACATCGGCAGGAAGCTCATGCGGAAGGTGGTACCAGGTGTTGGCCATCGCCGCGATATCGACCATGGCTTCGCCGGTCCTGACGCAACCGTCCTCGAACCGGACGCTTTCGATGTTGGACTGAAGCATGTGAGCGCCGATTTTCAGCAGTCGCTCGCGCAGCTGCTTGCATGCGGTCGAAACAGCACCACCCGCCATGACGAGGCTTCTTGAGCCATAGGTGCCCACCGAATACGGGGATGTATCGGTGTCGCCATGGACGACGGCAATCCGTTCCGGTGCGATGCCCAGGATTTGAGAGGCAACCTGCGCCAGAGACGTCTCCATTCCCTGGCCATGACTTTGGATGCCGCAGCGAACCTCGAGCCCCCCGTCCGGCGTGATCCGGACACTGGCTTGCTCATAACCTGGCAGGATCGGAATGCCCCAGCTTCCATAAACCGACATGCCATGGGCCGCCTGTTCATTGAAGATGCTCAGCCCCACGCCAAGCAGTCGCCCGTCAGGCTCGCCATTTTTCTGGCGCTTGCGCCATTTCGGAATATCGAGCGCCTCGACCAATTGCCTCAGACATTCCGGATAGTCGCCGCTGTCGAAATGCTTGTTCGTGATGTTGTTGAAGGGCATTTGTTCGGGCCGCACGAGGTTTTCCAGCCGAACCTCATAAGGCTCGCGTCCGACTGCCCGCGCGACATGGTCCAGCATGACCTCGAGCGCGAAACACACGCCCGAACGCGCCACCCCGCGATAGGGGAGAATGGGCGGCTTGTTGGTTGCAACCGACCAAGTGCGGCAACGGTATCGCGGGAAATCGTAGGGACCTGGCAAGATACTTGCGATCTGCGACGGCTCGACGCAGGAGGTGAACGGGTAAGCGGAATAGGCTCCCGCATCGACGCTTGCCTCAGCTTCGAGACCGAGCATCTTGCCGCGCTCGTCGGCATAAATCGTGATAACATAGTGGTGTTCGCGGCAGTTCGCGTTGGCAACAAGTTGCTCTCTGCGATCCTCCAGCCACCGCAGCGGCACACCGCATTTGCGCGCGGCCCAACAAACGGCAACCTCCTCGGGCGAAAGAACGCCCTTGTGACCAAAGCCGCCGCCAACATCGGGCGCTGTAACGCGCACCTGGCGTTGCTCGAGCCCGAGGCACTCGCACAGGCCGGAGCGTACGACATGCGGCATCTGGGTCGATGTCAGTACGACAAGCTGATCGCGACGGGTGTCCCAGTAGGCAAGGAGGCCTTTTCCCTCAAGCGGAGACATGCACTGGCGTTGCGTGCGCAACTCCCGGGTGATGCGCACCGGCGCCTCGAAATGCTTCAGGGGGGCGCCACCCTCAACGAAACTCTCGAGAAAAACATTGTCATCCCATTTCGGATGCAGGCGCGGCGCATCGGGGGCGCGTCCCTGCAGCATGTCGGAAACCGCAGGCAGCTCTTCATACTCAACGCGAACGCGTGTCGCAGCGTCTTCTGCATCGGCGCGTGTATTGCCGATGCACAGGGCAACAATTTCGCCAACGTAACGAACCCGATCGCTTGCGATAACCGGTTGGTCTGAAACCTTGAATCCGGGAAGCGTGGCGCTGGCGCGAATACTGCGCACGCCATCGAGGTCGCGGGCCACAAAGACGCGGCCGGCCAGATCCGCCGGGACTTCGATGGCGACGATTCGTGCATGCGCCAACGGGCTTCGGGTGAATGCGACCTCGAGCATCCCCGGCATGCGATGATCCCCGACGTAACGTCCCTTACCGCGCAGGAATCGATCGTCTTCCTTACGGAGCAGACTCGCGCCAATTCCCGAATTGCTGACTGGCTTATTCAACGAGTTGCTCCCGGATAGATGAGGCCTATGCAAGTTGACTTGCATCATACGCAAATGAGAGGCGCGGTCAATTCGCGCATTCCCTCATGGCGGTTTGAATGATAACGAGCGTTCTGGCGCTAAAAATGGGCGTTTGCCGATAAAGTCATCGTTGATTGCTTGCATAAGACGCATTGACATCGGCAATATAACTTGCACTCTATGCAAAAAAATAAATACTGTATCGCGGCGAGGAAGGCCTGTGGCCTAGGAGGGTTAAGATGAACATTCGTACGAGTGTGTTGGCGTTGAGCGGCCTGCTTTGCACCGCATTTGCGGTTCAGGCGCCGGCTCAGGAGACAATCAAGATCGGCGTGAATATGCCGCTCACGGGACCGGTCGCGGCGTCAGGCAACTACATTGCCAATGGCGCACGCATCGCGGCCGATCGAATCAATGCCGCGGGGGGTGTCCTCGGCAAAAAGCTTGAGCTGTTGATCGAGGATAACAAGGGCAATCCCACCGAGGCCGCCGCGGTCGCGGAAAAGCTTATCAGCCGCGACAAGGTTCCGGTCATGATGGGCGCGTGGAGTTCGACCTTCACGCTCGCGGTGATGCCGAAGCTGATGGAGCACCAGGTCCCGATGCTGGTGGAGACATCCTCGTCGGAAAAGATCACCCGTTCCGGAAATCCCTGGATCTTCCGTATTGCGCCGACATCCTCGATGGAAGCCAAGGTGTTCGCGCAGAAGCTCGGCAATCTGCCGATCAAGAAGGCGGCGTTTCTCGTCACCAATAACGATTTCGGTATCGGCGCCGCGCAGGAATTCAGCAAAGCCTTGAAAGAGCGGGGCGTCCAGATCGGCATCACCGAAACGATGGATCCGCATGCGCAGGATCTGAGCGCTCAGCTGTCGAAGCTGAAGGCCACCGACGCCGACACCATATTCGTAACCAGTGTTGTCGAGCAGCTGACATTGGTGCTGCGGCAGGCGAAAGCGTTGCGTATGACCCAGCGCATCGTGACGACTGGAGGATCGCAGGCCCCTGATCAGCTGATTCAGCAGGCAGGCTCCGCCGCAAACGATTCGTATCATATCGTGTTCTTTACGCCGTGGTTCCCGGAGCAGGCCGTCAACAAAGACGTCGCGATCGCGCTGGTCGATGAATGGAAGAAGCGCGGCTACAATCCGAGCGGTCTGACTGAAGGCTTTCGCGGGTTCGACGGCATTCTGACCATCGCCGAGGCGATCCGGATTGCCGGCAAGGCGGAGCCCAAGGCGATCCAGCAAGCCTTCTGGAAGGTCAAGGTCAAGGGCGTGAACGGCGATATTTCGTTCGCCAAGGACGGCCCGGCATCCAAGGAAAGCGGGCAGAGCACGGCAAACGTGTACATGATCCAGATTAAGGACGGCAAGGTTGCGCCCGTGAGCTTCTGAACGTGGCACAGCAATGATCAGGGGCGCGGCCGATGTCGCGCCCCTGATCCCTGTCTCAAACTTTCTCTCAAAATCGGGATCTCATCTTGGATCAGTTTCTGCAGCACGCGATGAATGCTGCGATCCTTGGCAGCACTTATGCCCTCCTCGGGATAGGTCTGACGATGATCTTCGGGATCATGCGCGTCGTGAATTTTACCCACGGCGAACTGTACACATTCGGCGCCTACATGACGTTCTTCTTCGTCATGGTCGCGGGCGTGAATTTCTTTCTGTCGCTTGCGCTCGCGATCGTGCTCGGCATCGCGCTCGGGGCGCTGATCGAATTCGTGCTGCTTCGCCCGCTCCGCGGTGCGGACATCGACATCACGATGCTGGTGATGATCGGCGCCTGGATCGTCATGCAGAATACCGAGCAGATGGTTTGGGGCGGTGTCGCAAAATCGATCGACACGCCATTTCCCGAGGAACCGCTCACGCTTGGACCGGTCTCGGTGCCCTGGCTGCGCGTGTTTATCTTTGCTGCCGCGATCGCGTTGATTGCCGGCACCCATATGTTCATCCATCGCACGCGGCTGGGCAAGGCGATGCGCGCCACGTTCCAGGATCGTGATACGGCCGCCTTGATGGGCATCAACATCAACGGGATCAATATGCTGACTTTCGCGCTCGGATCAGGCCTTGCGGCGGCCGCCGGCGCTCTGCTTGCCCCGGCATTCATCGTCACCATCACGATGGGAAACCCGGTCGCGCTCAAGGCGTTCGCCGTCGTTATTCTCGGCGGTCTCGGCAACTTCTGGGGTGCGGCCATCGGCGGATTTATCCTTGCGATCGTCGAGGAGTTCGGTGCGGTTTACATTTCCTCGGGATATCGCGACGCGACGGGGTTCCTCCTCATCATTCTTGTTCTGACCTTTAGGCCGACGGGCCTGTTTGCGCGCCGGGAGCGCATCGGCTGATGAGGGCGTATGAAGCTGTTGTTGTTGCAGCGCTGTTGACCATTCCGCTTCTGTTCGGCGGCGGATACGTGCTGCACCTCGTCATAACGACGAGCCTGATGATTATCGCGGCGATGAGTCTGAATCTGGTGTTCGGCTATACCGGACAGCTCAGTCTGGGCCATGTCGCGTTCTTTGGCATTGGCGCTTATGTGAGCGCCCTGTCTTCGCTCGGCTTCACGATCGGCTTCACTGAAGAGTGGTCGGTGTCCGTCGATCCGAAGCCGGTGTGGTTGTCCTTTATCTTTGCAGTGATCGTGTCCGGTATCTTCGGCTTCCTGATCGGCAAGGTGTCGTTCAGGATCCGCGGAGCATATTTTGTGATCGTATCGATCAGCTTCGCCGAGGTGGTGCGGTTGGTGGCGCTCAACTGGGTGTCGCTGACCCAGGGACCGATGGCGCTCAACAACATTCCGCCTTTCGAACTCCCCATCCCGGGTCTCGATATCAACTATTACGGCAAAACCTGGAGCTTCTATCTCGTCCTGGCGTTGGGCGTCCTCGCCTATGTCGTCATCGCCCGCCTTGTCCGCTCGCGGGTGGGGAACGCAATGATCGCCTTGCGTGAGAACGAGCCTCTGGCATCGTCTGTCGGCATCGACGTGACGCATTATCTCGTGCTTGGCGCTGTTGTCTCCGCTGCGATCGCGGGGGCCGCGGGCAGTCTCTATGCTCACTACATCCGCATCATCGACCCCGACGTGTTCCTGTTCATCTATACGGTGACCATGATCATCATGATCGTAACCGGCGGAAAGGGCACGCTTGCCGGTCCACTGGTCGGCGGTGTGCTGTTCGGAGCCATTCCGCCTTTGCTGCGTGAGGTCGCCGATCCCGAGCTGCAATGGATTCTTTACGGCGGGCTGATGATTGCGGTGATGTTCTTCATGCCGGACGGCATGGTGCCCGCGGCGCAACGTTTCTGGATGCGGCTTCGCGCGTCGTGGAAAGGCCCGCTTGCGGCAAATGCGAATGATTGAGCATCGTATGTCGCCATTGTTGTCCATTGAGCATGTCGCGATCCGCTTTGGCGGAGTGACCGCGATTGCGGACATGACGTTTTCGGTGCGCCAGGGCGAGATCGTGAGCCTGATCGGGCCAAACGGTGCGGGCAAGACGACGGCCTTCAACGTCATCACCGGCTTTCTGCCGCCGACATCCGGGAACGTCTTTTACGAGGGGCGACCGATCGTCGGCTTGAAGACGCATCAAATCGCCGATCTTGGAATTGTCCGCACGTTCCAGAAAACCAGTCTGTTCTTCGGCTGCTCGGCATTGGAGAACGTGATCATCGGGCTGCATCGCAAGGGGCGGGTCCGCCCCTGGGAGATTTTGCTTGGATTGCCGCGGGTTTCCGCGGAGAAGCGCCGTATCCAGCAACGCGCGGAAGAGGTGCTGGAGTTTGTGGGGCTTTCAGGGCGCAGCAGGCACCTCGCCGGTGGACTGGCCTATGGCGAGCAGCGTCTGCTCGGTCTTGCGGTCGCATTGGCGGCGGAGCCGCAATTGCTGCTTCTGGACGAACCGGTTTCGGGCATGAATCCGACGGAAACCGCGAGCTTTATGCAATTGCTGAACAAGATCCATGACAGCGGCATCACGATGCTCCTGGTCGAGCACGACATGCGAATGGTCATGGAAATTTCGGATCGGGTGGTCGTTCTGAATCAAGGAAAGATCATCGCCGATGGATCGGCCGCTGAGGTGCAGCAAGACCCCGATGTCATTCGCGCCTATCTCGGGCATGGGAGGCGTCGTGCTTGAAATTTCCGATTTGCATTGCAGCTACGGGAAAGTGAAAGCCGTGAAAGGCATTTCACTGACCGTCAACGAAGGTGAGCTGGTGGCGCTCGTCGGCGCCAATGGAGCGGGCAAGTCAACGACGTTGCGGGCGATTTCCGGACTGCTGGCGTCAGTGACCGGCCGTATCAAATATGCAGGCAAGGACATCCTCGGCGCATCCGCCCGCGCGATCCTGCGGCAGGGCATCGCCCATTGCCCGGAGGGCCGGCACGTTTTTCCCGACATGACGGTCGAAGAAAATCTGGAGCTCGGCGGATATCTGCGGGGCGACAGGACCGGCATCGAGAGCGATATGCGCCGCATGTTCGATCGCTTTCCAATTCTGGAAGAGCGCAGGATGCAGCCGGCGGGACTGCTCTCAGGCGGAGAGCAGCAGATGCTTGCCATTGCGCGCGCCCTGATGTCTCGCCCTCGGCTGATCCTGTTCGATGAGCCGTCGCTGGGTTTGGCGCCGACGATTATCGACCGGGTCTTCGACCTTATCCTTGAGATCCGGAACGAGGGCTCAACGGTGCTGATGGTTGAGCAGAATGCTTATGCGGCGCTGGAGATGTGCGACCGCGCTTACCTGATCGAGTCCGGCGAAATCAAAAAGGACGGCTCCGGGAAGGAATTGCTCGACGATCCAGTGGTTCGCGCCGCATATCTCGGCGGCTAGGTCCACTTCATTGAGCGAAGTCGCTGGCGCATCCTTAAACCAGGCTTCTCCCGCAGACGTTCGCCCGGCTTCTGTCCCTTAGAAGCGGAGCGGGGAAGGGCATGCCGATCTCGACCGGGCACAGCGCCTGGCCGGCTTAGATCAGTAGGGACGTTCGCGCGGCTGCGAATGTCCCATGCCTGTGGTCGGTGTCGTCAGGGGAGAATGCCGATGACGCGCCACCACAGATAGGTGAGCGGCGCAATAATGAGAATGGATCCGGCGGTGATCGTGATCAGCACTTGCACCGCGGTTCTGAAGGGCACGCCGGCGACGTAGAACGCAAAGACCAGGGGTGCGCCCTGATAAGGGAAAATGATTGTTGAAAACGCCAATGCCTGGGCAAGCAGGACCGTTTGCAAAGGCAGGCCGCTGGCTTCCGCGATTGTGCCGGCCAGAGGGGTGGCGACGGCCGGCAGGCCCGGGGTCGTGGTCATCAGGCAGATGATTGTCAGAATGACCACCAACAGCATGAAATTCCAGAAGCTGTGCCCGGTTGCGAAGGGAGCAATGTCCGTCAGGCTTCGTCCCAGCCCTTCGCCCAGCCCGCTTGACGCGACAACCGCGCCAAGTCCGATAATGCCGGCCGTATGGATCAGCGGCGCCCATGACAGTTCGTGATTGAATGACTTCTCGTTCAGCATTCCGAAACCGGGAAGCAGGCAGGCAATCGCTGCGGCAAGGCCGATCCAGGCCGGATTGATGCCATGCACGGCATCGGTGGCCCACAACACGACCGTCGCGATCAGGATCATGGCGAGCTTCTTTTCATCAGCCTGCATCGGGCCCATGGGCTCGATGCGCGGCCTGACCCGAACGGCGCCCGAGGAGAGGAGCAGCCCGGTCGCGACGATGAGGGCGAGCTTGCCAAATCCGATCGTGGGAAAGGTTGCGACGAAATAGTCGGCGTAGCGGAATGTTATTCCGTAGAGCGACTCCGCGCCGCTCGCCAGAATGAGGTTCGGGATGTTCGCGGGAAGTATGCTCGCCGAGGGAAGATAAGCGCCGAGGGCGGCTGTCGCGATGAGAACCCCGCGGGACCGGCTGCCTTGCGCCATGCCCAACTGATCGGCGACCAGCACGGCGATCGGCACAATCATCACGACGCGTCCCATGCTGGACGGCATGAAGAAGCTGAGCGCGAAGCCGAGCAGGACCAGCGCCGTCATGATGCCGAAGTAGCTGGTCGGCGCAAGATCGAGAAACGCCCGCGAGAAGCGCTCACCCAGAGACGTGCGACGGATCGCCAGCCCGACAACGAGCCCGGAAAAGACCAGCCATAAGGCCGGCGACGTGAAGCCGGAGAACGCGACGTCGGGAGAGGCGATTCCCAGCGCTACGGCAAACAGAAAGAACAGAAGCGCGGTCTGGTATTCGGGCAGCAATGCCGTCGCCCAGAGCAGAACGGCGGCGCCACACAAAAGCGTGGCGGCGGGGCTCGCATACTGAAAAAGCGCCATTGTCTGGACCGTTGAAATGACCGGGCCATCCGGTATGTCATTTGGCCAATCGTCGCTTGGGTTCGACAGCAGGCCCGTGGGGTAAAAAGATTTTTACCAGAGCCGAAGCGTGATCTCAAGACAAAAGCCGGACGTCGCCGAGGCGCCTGGCAGCGGCGGCTTTCCACTGCATGCGCCGCGTCCTATGCTCATTGGCGGAATCGGAAAGAATGCTCTCGATCGATGAGTCCGGCTGGTTAGACAGATGATGACGACAAAAGACCGCATACTTGCTGCCGCCACGAAGGAATTCGCGGCACACGGATACGGCGGCGGTCGTATCGAACGCATTGTAAAGGCGGCGGGCGTGACGCTGCGGATGGTTTATCACTATTTCGGCGACAAGGACGGCCTTTATCTCGCGGTGATGGAATCGGTGTACCGCGAAGTGCGGGAGAGAGAGAGGCTTTTGCATCTTGACGATCGTGCGCCGGAGGACGCCATGCGGGCTCTGGTCGATTTCACATTTGACCATTTCCTGCGTCATCCGGAATTCGTTGCGCTGCTGACAAGCGAGAATATGCGAAATGCCCAGACCATCCGGAAATCCAAAGTCGTGCCGGAACTTGCTGTGCCGATCATGGAAGTCCTCGATAAGCTGCTGAAACGGGGCGTGCGCGAAGGGACTTTTAGAAAAGGGGTGGACGCGACACAGCTTTTCGTCACGCTGCATGCGGTTTGCTACTTGCATATCTCGAACAAGCACACGCTGTCCGCGATGCTCAGGCGCGACATGAGCGACAAGGCGTGGCTCGCCGCGCGTCGCAAGCACGTCAAAGACGTCATCCTGCGTTATCTGCTGAAAGAGTAGGCGATCGCGGCGTTGCCGCGACCCGGCATGCGAATGTCCGGCCTGCCAGTTGACCGGCCCGGGGCGCGTTGGTAAAATTATTTTTACGTCATGGCCCGTGCCCTTGAGCTGGCCGCCATCGGAGGTCTTTATGATCCAGGAGCCGACATACGATCTGGTGCTGCAGGGTGGGCGGGTGATCTGCCCTGCCTCGGGAATCGATGGAAAAATGGATGTCGCGATCCGGGACGGCCGGATTGCGGCGGTTCAGCCAGATATTCTGAAATCATCCGCCAAGCAGGCGCTCGATGTGCGCGGCCGACTGGTGCTCCCCGGTCTGGTCGATACGCATGCGCATTGTTATCGATACGTCACCGGGCGTTTTGGCCTCGATGCGGACATGGTCGGCGTTCAGTCCGGCGTCACCACGATCGTCGATCAGGGCGGTCCGTCCTGCATGACGCTGCCGGGATTTCGTCATTTCGTGGCGGAGAAGGCGCAAACGCGCGTTTATGCTTTCCTGTCGACCTATCTGGTCGGCGGTCTGGAGGGGCACTATTACCCGGAGCTGTATTCTCCGGATGGCGTCAATGTTGACGCCACCGTGGCCGCTGCGAACGCCAACCGCGATCTCATTCGCGGGATCAAGGCGCATGCGGAAATCGGAGGCTTTGCGCGTTGGGGCATTCGCGTCATCGAGCTCGCGGCGGAGATCGGCCGCCAGACCGATCTCCCGGTCTATGTCCATTTCGGCCAGCTGTGGGGCTTGCCTGAGTCGGGCGCCAACGGTGAGGATGTCGACACCATTCTGGAACGCGTCATCCCGCTGCTTCGAGAGGGCGATATTCTGGCGCATCCGTTCACGCGACATCCGGGCGGGTTCGTGAATACAAAGGGCGAGGTCCACAAGGTGATCGATGCCGCATTGGAGCGCGGCCTGAAGATCGATGTTGGACATGGCAGCCATTTCTCGTACCGGCTCGCCCGCAAGGCGCTTGATGCCGGAATTGTGCCGCATACGCTTGGCGCCGACATCCACGGCTATAACACCCATGTGCCGGCGCCGGCCGGAACGCCGGACATGCATGTCGACGACGAGAACCATCCGTTCGTCGGCCAGGCGCGCTTCAGTCTGGTTCAGGCTATGAGTTCGCTGATGACGCTGGGCCTCAGTCTCGAGCAGGTCGTGCCGATGGTGACGACAAACGCGGCCGCAATGCTGCGGTTGTCCGACGGGACAGGGACGCTGCAGCCCGGTGCGCAGGCCGATGTGACCGTGCTCTCCGAGCTGAATGGCAAATTCCGCTTGCACGACAATGAGGGTACCGAGGTCGTTGCGGAACGGCTGCTGCAGCCGGATTTCTGCCTGCGCGCAGGCAAACGTCACGACGCCATGGCGCCGATACTTCCGGCAGCGGTCGCGGCCTAGCCCGGCTTGCACCGCGGGGCGGCGCCCTTGGCGTCGCCCTGCGCTTCCAGCGCGGCGAGGCGTTGCCGTCGCACGGGGGGATTGGCGGCGACTGCCGCAGCATCGACTTCGAACTGTCCGTCCACCAGGCGCGCCGCATAAATCTTCAGTCTCGGCAGGTCCCAGCCGTGTCCGGACACGCCGCTCGTCAGATCGAACGATGCGCGATGGCGGCCGCAGAATAGGTTTGCGCCGCTGACGCGCCCTTGCAGCAGATCGGCATATTCATGCGGGCAAAGCCGCTGGCACGCCCACACCTTATCGTGCTCGCGCACCAGGATCAGATCGAATCCGCCGACGCGGATCGGAACAATGGCGCGCTCCGCGACGGTCTTCGCCTGCGCGACAGCAACCCAGTTGCGGATTTCAGGATCGGACGGTGAGGGCATTCTGCGATGCGGATGAAGACCTGTCAGTCGGTACCTCTAGTCATATTGACTGACCGGCATCGGTTGGTAAAACGATTTTTACTCGCATCGCCGATGCATTAGCGCCAACGCCTGCACCGCTTTCCCTCGCACGAGGTACCGGCAGTACCATGCCCGACAGGTTTTTCACGCCGCTTCCCGGCCGATTGATTCAAGGCAATGGTGCGGAGCTTTTCGTCGCCGAGCAGGGTAACGGACCCGCCGTGCTGTTGATTCACGGCTTGGGCTGGAGTCATGCGCTGTGGCGCGGGGTGATCGCGAAACTGTCGGGCGAATACCGCGTCATCGCCGGGGACACGCGCGGCCACGGCGCCTCGGAAAAGTCGCCGGGACCTTACACTATGGAGCAACTCGCGGCTGATTGGCTCGGAATCCTCGACGCCGTGGGCGTCCAGCGATGCGCGGTGATCGGTCTGTCGCAGGGCGGCATGATCGCGATGCTGCTTGCGGCGATGGCTCCAGACCGGGTGGCTGCGCTCGGGCTATTGGGCACGGCGTGCCATTTCCCCGACGCGGCATGGGCCGGAATGCAGGAGAGAGGCAGGATCGCGCGGGAAATGGGACCGCGCGCGGCAGCCGAGCATACGTCACGCACCTTGTTTTCGCCCGGATTTGCATCGCAGAACCCGTCGTTGATCACCGAATTCATCGAGAACCGGCTCTCCGCATCGCCTGCGGCTCTCGGCGCCGCAACCGCGTCGTTGCAGGGATTCGATGTGCGCAGCCGGCTCTCCGAAGTGCGTGTCCCGGTTCTCATCATGCATGGAACGGAAGACACGGTTATCTCGTCCGCGAGTGCTGCCGAGACGGGCCGGGCGCTTCCGCAGGCCGAAACCGTGATGATCGAGGGCGCGGGTCATATCCTGCCGGTCGAACGACCAGACATGGTCGGCGGCCATCTTCAGCGCTTTCTGAAGCGGCATTATCCGCCGTCAGAATGACAGGCCCCGCGTAGCGACATCCCACGTGTCCTCGATGCGACCCTCGCGGAGGACAACATATCGGTCATGAAGATTGACGGTTGTGTCGCAGTGACTCGGGATCAGTTCGAGCGTTTCGCCCAGTCGCAGGTCGAGCGGTCCCGCGCTCCGGTCGCGAACGATCCCGTGCTCGTCACCGGCGAATTCAAACGTAAGGTCCGGACGGTCCTTGACGATCGGTGGCCCTGAATCGCAACTGACCGACTTCCATCCGGCATCGACGACCGCGCGGTCGTCCGCGGGCCTGCTGGTGACTGTCGTGAGTACGGTCAGAGCCGAGCGGAAGGGAGGGGGATTACCATCGGCGTCCCAGCCGATTTGGATATAGGATGCATCCATGAACACATAGCTTCCAGGCTGAAGCTCGTTCAGCACGCCCAATTCCAGATCGATGGGGAGGGTGCCCGAGCCGCCGCCAGTTAGAATGCGGATATCAAAGCCGGCGCGCCGCACGTCATCGGCGCTGGTCTGCAATTTCTCCATCGCCTCTTTCACGCCGCGTCTTCGTTCCTCATACGAAACCAGACCCTGCAGCTTGCCTTGATAGCCCTGAAGCCCCGCAAAGCGAAGGGAAGGGTGACGCGAAATCTCCTGTACAATCGCGGTGGCAGCCGCGCCCGGCGGCACCCCGCAACGGCCCTGGCCGACATCCACTTCGACAACGATGTCGAGCAAACGTCCCGCCGAATGCGCGACATCGGCAAGCGGAGCGATGGCGGCAAGGTTATCGGCCACAACCGTCATGTTCACCGATGGTATCAGCGCCGCCAGCCGTTCAAGCTTCAGCTGGCCGACGAGAGGCGTTGTCACCATGATGTCGTTCAGCCCTGCGGAGGCGAACCGCTCTGCCTCGCCAAGCTTCGCGCAACACAGTCCTGTAGCGCCGGCGCGTTGCTGCAATTGCGCGATCAGCGGCGACTTGTGTGTCTTTGTATGTGGCCGCAGTCGTGCCGGGAAACCCTTGCAAAGATCGCGCATAGCGCGAATGTTGTCCTCAAGCGCCGCCTGATCGATCAGCAGGGCCGGGGTGTCGATTTCGAAATGGGCCATGCTCATCTCTGGTTAGGACCTCGTTGTAGGATCGCTGCTTCCATCAGCGGTAGAGCAGAAGCCTTATAAGGCTCCCGCCCTGCGGAAAAATGCTGAAGTTATAGGCTGAGCGAACAGGCTGATGGCATCCATTTGTGCAGCATCATTGCCGCATCCCGTGCAGCATTGACACTCGAAACCCCATTGATAAAATTGTTTTTACCTGCGGTCACCTGAATTTGGACCGCATCAGGAGATGCACATGAAGCTCTCGAGACGTAAGCTTTTGAAGGGCGGCGTCGCTATGGCCGCGGGCGCATACGTCCCGAAAACCGTCTATGCCCAAAGCCCTCGCAAGGTTGCATTCATGCAGGCGTGGCTTCCGGACGGAAGCAACATGTTCATCTATGCCGCCAAGAATAAGGGCTTCTACAAGTCGCGCGGCATCGATCTCGAGATTTCACGGGGCTTCGGTTCGGGCGCGGCCTCGCAGGCGGTGGCGACGGGAAAGTTCGACTTCACGATGGCCGCGGTAACCGCCGCGATCCAGCAGACAGCGAAGGGACTTCCGCTCGTGCTGATGGGCGCTGCCCATTACGACTCGACAATGGGCGTCGCCGTGCTGGACGAGTCTCCGATCAAGCAGCCCAAGGATCTCGAGGGACGCAAGCTTGGATCGACGGTGACCTCCGGAGAATATGCGTTTCTTGATCTTTGGGCGCGCAATGCTGGCCTCGACATGAGCAAGGTCCAGCGCGTTCAGCTCGATGCCCAGGTCCGCAACCGCTCCCTGGTCACCAAGGACGTGGACGCCATATCGGCCTTTGCGGGCAGCTCGATTCCCTCGCTCGCCGCTCAGGGGGTCAACACCCGGTTCTTCAATTACGGCCGCTTCGGTATCGAGCTTTACGGCCTTGCCTTGATGACGCGGCCGGAAGTTATCAAGGCCGATGCAGGACTGTGCAGGGCGATCACCGAAGCGTCGATGGAAGGGCTCGCCTTTGCTCTCAAGGATCCGGAAGCGGCGCTGGATGCCTACGGGGCTGAGCTCAAAGAGGTTGCGATGACCGCGACCGGGCGTGAGCAGGCCAAGATCGGATTCGGCATGTATGCCAATACGTCGCTCGCAAGGGAATCCAAGGAGAACGGACTTGGCTGGCAGGATCCGAAGTCGATCGCCAATCAGATTGATCTCGTGATGACTTATATCGCCGACAAAAACGACAAGAAGCCGACGGTGGAAACCATGATGACCAACGACTTCGTCGGTAAGGTCAAGCTGTCCGACAGTGAATGGGCCGCCGCAGAGAAGCGCTTTGAGCCGTACCGAAAATTGATCGGATGAGTGGATCGGTGGCGCAGCTCGCAGAAGCGAGCGAGCCCTATCTGGCGGTAGAGTCCGTCCAGAAGGTTTATAACGCCGGCACGTCCCATGAGCTCGAGGCTGTCAGCGACGTCTCATTCGGCGTCCCGTCCGGACAATTTCTGTCTATCCTTGGGCCAAGTGGCTGCGGAAAAAGCACGCTCCTGATGATGGCGGGCGGCCTTGAACAGCCGACGCGCGGCGCGGTGCGCATCGCGGGTGCGCCGGTCACCGGACCACGGCGCTCAACCGGCATCATGTTTCAGGACCCAACGCTGCTGCCCTGGAAAACCGTCCTCGAGAATGTGCTGTTTCCGATCCGCATTCAGAGGCTGCCGTTGAAGGACTATCATCAGCGCGCGCACGAACTCCTCGCCATGGTCGGTCTTGGCGATTTCGCCAACAAGAAGCCGCATCAGCTCTCCGGCGGCATGAAGCAGCGTGCGGCAATCTGCCGGGCACTGATCACCGACCCTGACCTTCTTCTGATGGACGAGCCGTTCTCAGCGCTCGACGCGTTGACACGCGACGAACTCAATGACGCTCTGCTCGACATCTGGCAGCGCACCCGCAAGACCGGGATTTTCATCACCCATTCCATTCGGGAGGCGGTGTTTCTGTCCGATCGTGTGATTGTCATGGACCGCCGGCCGTCCCGGATCGTTGACGACATTCCGATTCCGTTCCCGCGTCCGCGGTCGATGGCAATTCAAGATTCAAAGGAATTCGTGGATATCTGCGCGCATTTGCGCGGGAAGATCGCCCATGCGTGACAACACGATCGCAGGCCTGGCTGCAATCGGCGTGCTGATTTTGTGGGAGGCGCTGACCTATGCCTTCCAGATCCCGGAACTGATGTTACCTGCGCCCAGCGTCATAGCGGGCGAGTTCGCGGGTGAAAGCGGCCGGCTGATCCTCGCCAATACCTGGCCGACCGCGGTGCAGACGGTCAGCGGCTTCGCCGCCGCGGCGCTGCTCGGCATCGTCGTGGCGACCGCCATGGTCTATTCCGACATCGTACGCGAGACCCTTTATCCTTACCTCGTGGCGTTTCAGGTCATCCCCAAAATCGCGCTCGCTCCGCTGTTCGTCTTGTGGCTGGGAATTGGATTCTGGTCGCGTTTCGCGTTTGCCACGTTCATGAGCTTTTTCCCGATCGTCATCGCGCTGGCTGCAGGCCTGAAGGATGCGCGGCCGGAGGCGGTGCGGATGTGCGCGGCTTTCGGCGGCACAAAGGCGCAGATATTCAGTCAGATCCGCTTCCCCTATGCTGTCGGCTATCTGTTCGCCGGCCTGAAGATCGGCGCCACCATGTCGATCATCGGCGTGGTCATCGGCGAATTCATCACCGCCGACCGCGGCCTCGGCTACCTGATCCTCTGGGCGACCTCGCGGTCGGACACGCCCCTGGTCATGGCCGCAATCGTGGTACTGTGCGCGCTCGGCCTTGGCATTTACGGTCTGGTGGTGCTGGCCGAGCGCATGGTCAATCGGGTCTATGCCGGTGGCTGATACCGCCCGCGCCGATGGCAGGGAAACGCGCTCTGCGTTTTCGCGCAACGCATGGCGTTCGGGCTGGCTGCACCTGCGGCGCATCCTCTTGCCGACACTGCTCGGCGTCGCTGTGCTGGCGTTGTGGCACATCGCTGTCACGCGCGGCAGTGTCTCGCCGATTATCCTGCCGCCTCCCAGCCGGGTTCTTGGCACGTTGTGGGCGAATCTACCGCTCCTGCGCGAACACGGTTACTATTCGGCATTCGAAGCGCTCGCCGCGCTTGCAATCTCAAGCGCGCTCGGGCTTCTGCTCGCGCTTGTGATCAGCACGTCGCGGGTCGTTCGCGCCGCCGTCTACCCGAATCTTCTGGTCTTCGAACTGGTGCCGAAAATTGCGCTCGCGCCGCTGTTCATCATCTGGGTCGGCACCGGTTCGGAATCGCGTCTGCTGTTTGCGACATTTCTCGCGTTCTTTCCCGTTCTGGTGGCGACGCTGGCTGGACTTCGCGCGACCGACCCGATGCTCGTGCGACTTTGCCAAGCCTTGGGCGCGTCAGGGTGGCAGACATTCTCGCAGCTGCGCTTGCCCTATGCGCTTCCCTATGTGTTCAGCGGGCTGAAAATCGCCAGCGTTATGGCGATGATCGGGATTATTGTCGGAGAGTTCATTACCGGCAACCAAGGGCTTGGCTACATCACCATGTTCGCAGCATCGAACATGGAAACATCCCTGATGCTGGCGGCGATCATGCTGTTGTGCATTGTCGGCGTCGCTCTTTATGGCCTGGTGGCGGTCGCTGAGAGCTTAATCAATCGACGTTACGGCCGCCCGCGCTCTTGAGCGGGAATGGTCATGGAGCATCGGCATGTGGCAGATCGGAGACATCAGAATCGACCGGATCGTCGAATTCGAGCAGCCGTTGCTGGCACCGTCTGAACTGTTGCCTGCGTCCTCTCCGGAACGGATCGAACATCACCGACACTGGCTTGAGCCACGACTGATGGATCCGCAAACCGGACGCCTGGTCATCGCCTTTCACAGCTTTCTCATTCGGACACGAAACAGCGCGATCCTTGTCGACACTTGCAGCGGAAATGATCGGCAGCGGCCGCAAAAGCCGCGTTATCATTTGAAAAGCTGGCCTTACCTCGAGAATTTGGCGGGGTCGCGTATCCAGCCCGAAGAGATCACGCACGTTCTTTGCACGCATCTTCATGTCGACCATGTTGGATGGAACACCAGGCTCGTCCATGGGAAATGGGTGCCAACGTTTCCGAACGCAAAGTATCTGTTCAGCCGTGTCGAATACGAATTCTGGAGGCAGCAATTCGAGACAGGCGCCTTCAGCGGCGATCCGTATTATCTCGATTGCATCGAACCGATTTTCGACGCCGGTTTGTCCAATCTGGTCGAGATGGATGTCGAGTTGGATACGGGCGTTCGCCTGATCCCGTCGCCGGGACATACGCCAGGACATGTGTGCGTCCATATCAGTTCGGGTGGGCAAAGCGCGATCATGAGCGGGGATATCATGCATCATCCGGTCCAGTGCGCAGAACCGCACTGGAACTCATGTTTCTGCGTTGACCAGCATCAGGCCGAGCAAACGCGCCTTGATTTTTTGAACCGGCATGCGGATACGGGAATTCTCGTCATGCCCGCGCATTTTCCTGCACCTTCCGTCGGCTTTATCACGCCATTTCAGTCGGGTTTCCACTTCACTGCTTACCCCCGGTGAAGGATCGACCGGATTTCGACCGAGCCGAGTGTCCTTACAGCTCCTAATCCGGCGACGGGATGGCAGCGTTCACCCCGGGGCTTTTGACCGGTCAAATCGGCACGCGCATCGTGCTGGGCTAGAGCCTTCAGTTGCTTCGAGCGAGGGAGGCAGGCAGGTTTGAAGGATGCTCCTTCGAGCGTGCGCGCGCGGTAATGACCAAAAGACGGAGCAACCCGCCCGGGCTATTGGCACGGCGTGAGCGAAAGGTCGCGCGCAGCTTGTCGCACGGTCTTGACGAATTTCTGAACCACACTCGAGGACATGCCGCGTCGCAACGCGAGGCTCAGGTTAGCTTTTGGCTGGACCGAACCATCAATGCGCCGGTAGGCAATGCCGTCCATATTCATGCGTTGCAGAGACGCAGGTACGCAAGTGATGCCGAGCCCTGCGGCAACAAGGCTCAACGTCGAGGTGATCCGCGGCGCTTGTTGTGTCGAGGCGCCGAGATTTCCGACGCGCGGGTTGAAGCCCGCCTTGTGGCACGCCGCAATGATCGCATCATACATCCCGGTACCGGGCGGGCCGTACAAAATGAAACTGTCCGCTGCGAGTTGCTTGAGCGAAACCGCCTCAGCCCCAGAACGTGCCAGGGCGTGATCGCTCGGCAACGCGACGACCAGTGGCTCCTGCACCAACGTGTGCACGACAAGACCCTGCGAGCCCGAGGTTCGCACAAACGCCACATCCATCTGCTCGCCGCGCAGCCGTTCCATTGACTCGTTGCTGAGACATTCCTCGAGCGTCACTGCCACCATGGGATGGGCTTCTCGAAACGCACGGATGCTGCGCGGCACCAGCGGATGGAATGGCGAGGTCGAGGTCATGCCGACGCAAATGCGGCCCTGCTCACCGCGTGCCACACGCTTCGTGGTTTCGCGCGCGCGCTCAAGCTGCGCCATCATCTGGCAGGCATCGAGGAAAAAGGCATGGCCGGCTTCGGTCAGTTCGACGCCACGCGCTTTCCTGCGGAAGAGCTGCACATCAAGTTCGCGCTCCATGGCCTTGATCTGCTGACTGAGCGGTGGCTGCTGCATGCCCAATCGTTCGGCCGCACGCGTGATGTGACCTTCCTCGGCGACCGTAATGAAATAGCGTAGGTGCCGAATTTCCATGGCCGCCATATGCAAACGATATGGTTGTCGTATCCGGCATATTATGGCTCCGGATTGCCGTGAAAGCTACGGTTGTGTCACCGCCCGAAACGGAGGGCCGACACATGACAGTGACCCGCAGGCAATTTCTGAGCACTTCCTCTGCTGCGCTTCTATCCACCCCGGTTTTCTGGTCGGCGCAGGCGCAATCCTACCCCGCAAAACCGGTGCGGGTGATCGTGCCTTTTGCCGCCGGCGGCCCGAACGATATTGCGGCGCGTGTAATCGCGCAGGGCCTGTCGGATCGGTTCGGCAAACAATTTTACGTGGAGAATATCGCCGGCGCCGGCGGCAATGTCGGGACCAGCCAGGCGGCGAAGGCAACCCCGGACGGTCACACCATTCTTGTCGTGGCCCCAAGTTATGCCGCCAATCCAACGCTCTTCGGAGAGGTGCCCTACGATCCAAAGACCAGTTTCGACGCTGTAACGCTCGCTGCAACCGCGCCGACGATCCTCACCGTGCACCCGTCCGTTCCCGCGCGTAGCGTCAGCGAACTTGTGGCGCTCATCCAGTCGAATCCGGGCAAATACGGCTATGCATCGCCGGGCGCGGGCACCCCGCCGCATCTTCTCGGTGAGCTGTTTCGCCTCTCGCTTCAGCTTGACCTCGTGCATGTGCCGTTCAAGAGCGGGGGACAGGCCATCGGCGCCACCGTCGCCGGGCATGTGCCGATTTCATTCGGCGCGCTTCCGCCTGCCGTGCCGCATGTGAAGGAAGGCCGGTTGCGGGCGCTCGCGCTGACCAGCGCTGTCATTTCCAGGGTCCTGCCCGGGGTGCCGACGATTGCCGAGGCTGGCTATCCGGAAATCGCGGCGGACATCTGGACCGCCGTGCTCGTTCCGGCCGGCACACCGAAGGACATTGTGAAGTTGCTGCAATCGGAAATCGCCGGCGTCATGGCGGCACCCGAGGTGCGAAAGCGCATGGAGGCGCTCGGCTTCCAGCCGGTGGTGAACTCTTCAGACGATTGCAGCGCCTATATCGCAGCCGAAGCCTCGAAATGGGCCAAGGTGATCCGTGATGCGGGCATCAGGGCACCGTGACGAGCTCAGCCCCGCGCACACGGGGCAAAGAGCGATGAGCGCCGGACATTACGCCAGACCCGGCCTGATCAACGCAATTCGCGATGGCATCGCCGCACTCGGCAAGACGCCGGATACCGTCACGATCGACGATCTGGCGCCAGTGGACGAGTTTCATATCGGCGGCCGCAGGGCCACCGCGGAATTGCTCGCGCGGATGGGCCTCACCGAAGGTCAAACCGTCCTTGACGTTGGCTGCGGCCTCGGGGGAGCGGCGCGTTTCGCAAGCCATCGCTACAGGTGCCGCGTGGAAGGCGTCGACCTCACGAACGACTATGTCGAAGCCGGCAACGAAATCACGCGGTGGCTGAAACTCGATGCGCGCGTCACGCTGCGTTGTGCGGACGCTCTCGCGCTTCCCTTTCCCGTCGGAATTTTCGATCGCCGCTCGGCCTGCAGACCCTGATGGGCGGGAGACGCAAGGCGCAAGTCCGCAACATGATGGAAAATATTTTAAACGGGCTGATCGCTCCCGTGGAGATCATTGCGCGGCGGGGCTCGGCGTAGCGCCATTTCACGGGCCGGTTACATGCTGCATGTCGGTATGAATGTCGCGAACAAGGAGGCGCTGTTTCGCGGGGTAGCGCAGGTTGTAAAAGCCGGCGCGTCATTTGCGGTCTATGACGTGATGCGGCTCGCGGCGGCGACGCTGGCTTACCCGGTGCCCTGGGCAACGATCAACGAGACGAGTGCCGTGGCAACACCCGATGAGTATCGGAGCGCATTGCGGCGGGCCGGCTTTGTGATCGTCTCCCCGAATGCAATCGCAGGGATTTCGCAGTCCAGCATTTTGCGCGGCCAGCAGCAAGCGATTGACGCGATCAGGCGACTGCTACGGTAGCCCCTTTTTTCTAAAACCTACGCTAGCCTACACCGCCATCGGCTTTTCCTGTGTCGGCGCACCTATCCAGGTGACTTCGGGTTCGGCAAACGCCCACCACAGGTAGCCACGGACGAATGTAATCCAGAGACAGTCTGACCTGAGCATGTAGAAGTCGAGAAACTCTTGGCGTCACGAGCGGTGGCCTGCGGCTTTCGCTTGAGACCGACCAGATGCTTTTTTATGGCGGCCGCGTCCCTGGCAAAGCGAGCTCGTGCGTTGCACTGC
>Ga0182742_1001152_pt1 | contig 35541 bp, 22 predicted proteins | sample eDN5th37CBELigMG_FD_128880 | JGI IMG/M metagenome (GOLD analysis project Ga0182742, IMG submission 128880) | Enriched Miracle-Growth compost microbial communities from Emeryville, California, USA - eDNA 5th pass 37_C BE-Lig MG (version 2)... ... | reverse complement strand
GGGATTTCGAAGGCGGTGTGACCAGCGGCCGTCCGGACGGATGGAAATATTGGCGGGGGAGCAGGGCGGAAGGACTGTCGGTCAGCCAAGACGTCTATCAATCCGGCAGCCAAAGCATGAAATTACAAAGGGAAGACTTCACGGATTTGGGTGTAGAGAGCATAAAAGTACCTGTGGAGGAAGGTTCTTTAATCCGCGCTTCTGGAAGCGTTTACGTAGAGCGGATTACCGGTACGGACGGCAATCCGGGAGGCAACGTGAACTTCTGGATTCGTTTCTTCACGAACGAAGCCGACACCACCCCGATGACCGGAGATATGAAAACGGTAGTGAAGGGAACGGACATTGCCGCCAATCAATGGGTGGATTTGTCCGTACAGGGGATTGTTCCAACCGGCGCGAAGTATGCAATTATATTTATTTATGTCTACCGGGATACAGCGTTCGAGGGATACTATGATGACATAGAATTTGTTAAGCTTGTCCCGAAATCGCAGCCTGACGATAGTTATATCGATCTTCCGTTGATTAACCCGGGCTTTGAAGAGGAAGTGTTCTCCGGGTATCGTCCGAACGGTTGGAAGTACTGGAGAAGCGGCCACGCGCGGGGGCTGGGTGTCAGCAGCGAGGTCGCGTATTCCGGCAATAACAGTATGAGGCTGACGTTGACGGAGCAGGATTATGTGGCAGTGGAAAGCACACCAGTGACAGTACAGCCGGGGGATCAGCTTCGCCTTACCGCGCAGGTGAGGGTGGATGACATTTCGGAGGCGGGAACGCTCAGCATCTGGCTTCGATTCGTCAAGGCGGACGGCACCACTGTGGTCAGCAATGATACCTTAGTGATTCCCGCATCGAACATTCCGCGCTCGGAGTGGATGCAGATTACGTATGAGTCGACCGTACCGGACGGTGCGGAGCAGGTGATCATCTTCCCGATTTCCCGGTACTTCAAGCTTGACGCGTATTTCGATGATTTCAAGCTGGAGAAGTTCGTCGCGCCGCCGGAGCCGACCGTGCCGCATAATGCGGGCTTTGAGCTGCCGCTCTTCGCGGGCACGATTCCGGGCTGGACGACGATTCCGAACCCGCCGGGCGACAAGCAATCCGTGACCATTAGCCAGGAGCAAGCGGCATCCGGCTCGAACAGCTTGAAGCTGGTCGATCAGAACAGCAGCGTCTCCCTCTCGGTGTTGAGTGAGATGATTGACGTCGTGCCGGGCAAAGGCTATGCCGCGACGACGAAGGCTTACGTCGAATCCGGCGCGGCAGCGATTTACCTGAAGTTCTACGATGCTGCGAACAAGGAAATCGCGAGCAGCTCACAAGGGTCGCCGGACCTTCCGCGGCGCTGGCTGACACTCCGGACAGACAACGTCGCGCCGGAGGGAGCGGTGAAGGCTCGCGTGCTGCTGTATTCCGGCGTGGCGACGAACAATACGGAGGCTTACTATGATGACGTCACATTTGAAGAGATCCCGGTATTAGAAATGCCATATGAGTTTGGTGCACCGGTTTCCCTTGGAGTTGCGACAATGACGGCCCAAACCGGGGGCATGGCGATCGGCAACAACGAAATCTACTTCGGAGCGAGCGGCACACCGGCGACCTTCTACGCGATTGACGCGTTGACCGGTGAAGTGATTCATTCGGAGCCGTTCCGCAATGACGACGTCGTATGGGCGGTAACGGTCGGTTCCGATGGCAATGCGTACTTAGCCGGGACGAACTCCGGCGACCTTGTGCGGTATAACCGGGAGCTAAAGAAGCTGGAGTACGTTGGCAAAAATCCGTCCAACCGCTGGGTATGGGATTTGGACGCCAGTGAAGACGGGAAGATTTACGGCTCTACTTATCCGGATGCGAAGGCGTTCGTGTACGATATTGCAACGGGAACGTTCACGGATTACGGCACGCTCCATGAGGGCCAGGATTATGTCCGCGGCGGCGGCGTAGCCGGAGATTACTACTATGCCGGCATCGGCACAACGGCTTATCTGTACCGGATTCACCGCGACACCGGTGTGAAGGAAGAGGTGCCGCTTCCGATTACGGGAGAACTCACAAGCGTATCGAATATTTGGGGCTACGGCGGCAAGCTGTTCGTTGCCTACGGCACATCCCTTATCATTATGGATGAGCAGACCTTCGAGGTGCTGCGCATGATGAACTGGCAGGAGCCGAATACGTTCGACGGGCAAATTGCCCCGCCGTCGCCATACGATCCGAACTTGATTTATTACCGGAACAAGAATACCTCCGAGCTTTGGACGTACAATCTGGCAACGAACGAGATCAGTCCGGTACGAGACGACGCCGGTGACACGGTTCTCCTGCCGGTAGGAAACCTTAAGACGATCAACTGGGTCGAACAAGACGGCCGCCAGGTGCTCGCCATGGGCTCAGGCGACATTGAATTAGCGATATACGATCCGCAGGATCACAGTGTGACACCGCTCTCTTCCAATGTCGTGAAGAACGGCATCGACATTCAATCGATGGAATTCGGTGACGACGGGAAGCTGTACATGGGCGGGTACCAGGCAGCCTTCAGTATTTACGACGCGGTGAAGGGAGAATTCATCCTTCAGAAGGACGCGCCGGACCAAATCGAAGGGATCGGCTTCCTGAACGGCAATGTGTATTTAGGAATTTACGGCGGTGCGGTGATCTGGAAATACGATCCGAATGAGCCGTATGCGTTAGGCACAAATCCGTATGTATTCTACGACATCCAAGACGGGCAAAGCCGCCCGTTCACGTTCACGAGCGGCGAGAATAAGCTGTTCGTCGGCACCATCGCGGACTACGGCCTGTTGGGCGGCGCCTTGTCCATCTATGATGAAGCGACGGGCGAGTGGAGCGTCCATCGGAATGTCGTGTATAACCAAAGCGTCATCGGCCTGGCGTACCATAACGGCAAAGTGTTCGGCGGTACGACATTGACGGGCGGCCTCGGCATCGATCCGACGGAGACGGTGGCGAAGATGTTCGAATGGGATGTCGCGACGAACACGAAAGTGTCCGAATTCGTGCCCAATCTTCCGGGCATTACCCCGAAGATGATCGGGGAGCTGTCCATCGGACCCGACGGCAATCTGTACGGGATCCTAGCGGGGAAAGATGCGAACGAGCAGGATGTGTACTCGCTCTTCGTCATGAACCCGGATACGAAGGAGATCGTCCGCAGCGTGGAGTTAAACTCCGGAGCAACCGGCAGCACGTGGCGTCCGTTCTTCCTGCGTTGGGGTGACGACGGCCTCTTGTACACCACCATCGGACGATATTTGACAGTGTTCGATCCGGTCACGCTCGCCAACAAGAAGCTGGTAAGCCCTTATGTGAATCTGATGGATATCGGTCCGGACGGCAGCATCTACTATGCAAGCGGTTCGCAGCTCATGAAAATTCCGATTCGCATGTCCGGGGTTACGTTGACGGCTGAGGACAATCAATTACGAGTCGGTGAAAACGCTGCGCTTCAAGTGTCCCTTCAACTCGTGAACGGGAAAACCGGCAACACCGACGGTACCCAAGTGACCTATACGGTCAGCGATCCGTCGGTAGCGGCCGTCCAAGACGGCAAGCTCGTCGCGCTGAGCCAAGGAACGGTCACCGTTACGGCAACCGTAGTGCAGGATTCGGTCACGCTGACCTCCGCGCCGGTGACCGTGGAAGTGGCGGGCGATTCCGAGCACAGTAACACGCTAACCATTACAGCGCCGGACACGGTTCTGAAGGGTGAACAGTTCAAGGCGATTTTGCACGTAGAAGATGCCAAAGAACTGTATGCGTTTCACGCAAAAATTCAATATGATCCAACGAAACTGGAAGTCGTCGATGTAAGTGTTTCGGAATCGTTCGGGAAAGAGGACGAAGTGTTCTTCCAATACGTTCTGGATCCGTCGGGGAACGTCCAGATCATCGCGACGCAACTCGGAGATAAGGTTGTCAATGGAGATGTGGACTTTGTCGAAATCACATACAAAGCAACGGGCGGTTCCGATCAAACGATGATTACGCTCCGTTCCGGCTCGATATTGGCCTTCTTAGATTCCGATGAAACCGGCGAAATGATCACCTTGGATCAGGACCAGTCGATCACCGTTAATATTAGACATCTTCGCGAAGATGTGAATAACGACGGGGTTGTAGATCTGCTTGATTTGATCACAATCGCGAAACAAATCGGTCAACCGATCACCGATGCCAACAGATGGTTGGATGTTAACGGTGACGGAGAGTTGGATATCAGAGATGTCTCTATCGTTGCGCTGAAATTGCTCCGTACACAGGAAATAGAAGCCTAATATTTATGCGTGCCAAATAAAAGAAGGTCCGCCAGGCAGCTTTGGCTGCTTGGCGGGCCTTTGTTTGCTTCCGTCCGGACACTGCTTCGGCAATGCTGAGTTTATTTGTGTTTCCGCTCATGTTACGATAGTGTTCGGTTGCGGCAATCTTACTGAGGTGGAGGGTCTGATTTGCACATGATATGGAAAAAAACGCTGTTTTGCGGGTTGTTGATCATAGGGCTTATTACGGGCTGCATGCAGCAGAAAGCATCGCCTGGGCGGGATGGAGAGGCGGCGTATGCGCCGCACGAGCTGGTGCTCGCGGTCGGTTCGGAGCCTGAAGCGGGGTTTGACCCTACGACCGGTTGGGGACGGTATGGTTCGCCGCTGTTTCAAAGCACGCTGCTGAAATACGATCACGAGTTGAATATCGTTTACGATCTTGCAACCGGGTACCAAATCAGCGAAGACGGCACCCAATACACCGTCACGATTCGCTCCGACGCGAAATTTTCCGACGGGACCCCGGTGACGGCAGACGATGTGAAATACACCTTCGATACGGCTGCTTCGAGCGGCTCCGTCGTCGATCTGCAAATCCTTAAGCGCGTGGACGCGATCGATGCGGGCACCGTGCAATTCACATTGAAGGAAGCGCAGTCAACGTTTATTTATAACCTCGTTGCCACCGGGATCGTGCCGCGTCACGCCCATGGCCCGGATTACGCGGCAAAGCCGCTAGGCTCCGGTCCGTTCCAACTTGTACAGTGGGACCGCGGACAGCAGCTGATTGTCAGCGCGAATCCGTATTATTACGATGTAAAGCCTTATTTCGAGAAAATCACGTTTCTATTTCTAAGCGAGGATGCGGCCTTTGCTGCGGTGAAGGCGGGGACGGTGGATGTCGCGTACATCCCGGCGATCTTCAGCAAGCAAGAGGTGCCGGGGATGCGGCTCGAGACGGTACCAACCGTTGACAACCGCGGCATCATGTTTCCCTACGTCCCTTCCGGCGGGACGACGGCAGAGGGCTATCCGATCGGCAACGACGTCACCGCGGATATCGCGATCCGCAAGGCGATCAATACGGCGATAGACCGGAACGCGTTGATCGCTGGTGTGCTGGAAGGCCGCGGGACGCCCGCCTACAGCGCGGCCGATGGGTTGCCATGGTGGAACCCGGACAGTGTGATTCAAGACGGGGATGCAGATGCTGCGAAAATGTTGCTGAAAAACGGAGGATGGGAGGATCGCGACGGGGACGGGATATTGGAGAAGGGAAGCCTGAAGGCCGAATTTACGCTTCTATATCCGGCAAGCGATACGATTCGCCAATCGCTGGCCATCGCCGCGGCGGATATGATCCGCCCCCTCGGCATTCAGATACACGTCGAGGGCAAGAGCTGGGACGACATCCGGAAGCTCATGTATTCGAACGCGGTGTTGAACGGCTGGGGCAGCCATGATCCATTAGAGATGTATAACCTGTATAGCAGCAAATATGCCGGCGTCGGCTACTACAACACAGGTTTTTATCATAACGATACCGTGGACCGCTACTTGGACGCTGCGCTAGCCGCAAGAACGACGGAAGAAGCGAACGAGTACTGGAAGAAAGCCCAGTGGGACGGACAAACCGGGTTCAGCGCAAGAGGGGATGCGCCTTGGGCTTGGCTTGTGAATCTGGATCACCTGTATTTGGTGAAGGAAGGACTCGATATCGGAACCCAAAAGATTCACCCTCACGGCCACGGCTGGCCGGTCACGGATAACATCTCTGAATGGCGATGGAAATGAATCATATATTCCTTTGGTTGATTCGCAAAACGCTGCGGTCAGCCGTTCTATTGGTTGCTGTATGCGCCGTATCCTTTTTCTTAATCAAACAGTCCCCCGTTGATCCCGTTCAAGCGTACATCGGCGCGGATATGATGCGGGTCAGCCCGGAGCAGCGGGCGCAGATCGAGCGATATTGGGGGCTCGATCAGCCTGGCGCCGTACAATTCGGCAGCTGGCTGTCTGCGGCTGTGAGGGGCGATCTGGGGACCTCGATGATGTACCGGCAGCCGGTGGCGGACGTAATCGGTGAGCGGTTCCGCAATTCCCTTGCGTTAATGGCCGCCGCTTGGGTGCTGTCCGGTTTGCTTGGCTTTGGGCTTGGAGTGTTGGCCGCCTGGAAGCAGGGCACCTGGGCGGACCGTCTGATCCGATGGTATTGCTATGCGCTGGCATCGACGCCCGCGTTCTGGATCGGGCTTGTGCTGTTGATGGTGTTCGCCGTGTGGCTCGGATGGTTTCCGGTCGGCTTAGGCATCCCCGCGGGCGCGTTGGCCGAAGAGGTCACCATAGCGGACCGGCTGCACCATCTGATTCTTCCGGCCCTGACCTTAAGCATTGTCGGCGTGGCCGGTGTTGCGCTCCATACGAGACAGAAGCTGATGGACGTGATGGAGAGCGATTACGTGCTGTTCGCGAAGGCGAGAGGGGAGCGCGGATTCACATTGCTCCGCAGGCATGGGCTCAGAAATATCGCCCTTCCGGCCATTACGCTGCAATTCGCTTCCTTCAGCGAGCTGTTTGGGGGAGCGGTGTTGGCGGAGCAGGTGTTCTCTTATCCCGGGCTCGGCCAAGCCGCCGTTGAAGCGGGGACGCGCGGGGACGTGCCGCTCTTGCTCGGCATCGTCCTCTTCAGCGCGATCTTCGTGTTCGCAGGAAACTTGATCGCCGATCTCCTCTACCAGGTTGTGGACCCGAGAATTCGAGAGGGGGCGGCGGGATGAATCAGCGGTTGCGATTGCTTGTGCTCGCGCTTGCGGCTGCTATGTTTCTGCTGGCGGTCTGGATTGGCGGCGCTCTTGTGAGTGAGGAACGATATGCGACACAGCTGGCGCTTCGAAACCTGGCTCCTTCCCTGCAGCATTGGTTCGGTACTGATTGGCTCGGGAGAGACATGTTCGCCCGTACGTTGAAGGGGCTCTCGGTAAGCGTCGGCGTGGGAATCATTGCGGCTGCGGCCAGCTCTCTGATCGCTGTTGTGCTGGGCTTGGCTGCCGCTGTCCTGGGGAGATGGGCGGACCGGTTCGTGACGTGGCTGATCGATTTGTTTATGAGCGTGCCGCACTTGGTTTCGCTGATTCTGATCTCGTTCACCCTTGGAGGCGGTCTTCCCGGCGTCGTGGCGGGCATCGCGCTCACCCATTGGCCGAGCCTTGCCCGTATCATTCGGGCGGAGGTGCTGGCGCTGCGCTCCGCCGAATATGTTCAAATTTCCCGCCGACTCGGGAAATCCCGCATGTGGATCGCCGGCAAGCATATGCTGCCGCATCTGAGGCCGCAGCTGATCGTCGGCGCGCTGCTGCTGTTTCCCCATGCCGTGCTGCATGAGGCGGCGATTACCTTTATCGGTTTGGGGCTTTCCCCCCACGAGCCGGCGATTGGCATTATTTTGTCGGAGTCGATGCGTTATTTGTCTACCGGGATGTGGTGGCTGGCCTTCTTCCCGGGACTTTGCTTGTTGTTGGTCGTTCTGGCCTTCGATGTGATGGGCCGGAGCTTGAATCAGTTGTGGAATCCGCATACATCGCAGAGGTGAGGGGAGGTGCCGGGCTGTGCAGGTGCTTGAAGTGAAGGATTTAGCGGTTTCCTTCAAAAGATATGAGCGAGGATTTCGGCAGAAGGAAACGGACGTCATCTCGGGCCTAAATCTCACGTTGAACGCAGGGGAAATTCTTGCCGTTGTCGGGGCAAGCGGCTCCGGCAAAAGCTTGCTCGCCCATGCGGTTCTCGGCATCTTGCCTGACAACGCGGCAATGAGCGGCGAAATTTGGTTTGAAGGGGAGCCGTTAACGCCGATGAAGCAAGCCGCACTTCGCGGAAAAGCAATTGCCTTCATCCCCCAGTCCGTTACGTATTTAGACCCGCTCATGCGGGTGGGCGAGCAGGTCCGGACGTCCGTGCGGACCGGCGACCCGGCCGTGGAGCAGCGGCGAGTGTTCGAACGGTACTGTCTTCGGCCTGAGGCCGCGAAGCTGTACCCGTTCCAGCTGTCCGGCGGGATGATGCGGCGCGTGATGGTTTCCATGGCGGCGGTCAGCGGCGCCCGCCTCATCATCGCCGACGAGCCGACGCCCGGACTGGATCCCGCCTCTCTGGCGCAAGCGCTCGGACATCTGCGCGAACTCGCTGATGCCGGCGCCGCCGTTATGTTAATCACGCATGATCTGGAGTCGTCGGTAACGGTCGCCGACCGGATCGCGGTGTTCCATGCCGGAAGAACGGTCGAAGTTGCGCCGGCCTCAGCCTTCGCGGGCCACGGGGATGCATTGCGGCATCCATACTCGCAGGCACTTTGGAGGGCGTTGCCCCAGAACGAGTTCCAGCAGATTGCCGGATCGCGGCTTGCTTCCGTTAGTGCGTCCGGCGGTTCGATGAACGCGGACAATATCGGTTTTCGCTACGGCCGGAAGCAGCCTTGGCTGTTTCGGGGAATGACTTTGTCGCTATCCCCTGGGGAGATTGTAGGACTTTCCGGAACGAGCGGCAGCGGAAAAACGACCTTCGCCCGCATTCTAGCAGGATACGAACGGCCATTCGAAGGGAATGTGACCATACATGGCGCACCTCCGCCGGCGAAGGGATTTCATCCGGTCCAGCTCATCTTTCAGCATCCTGAGAAATCCGTGAATCCGCGCTGGCGGATGCGGGAGATGCTGCGCGAAGGCGGGGAGGCAGATGAACGGATGATGGAGCTGCTGGGCATCCGGGAGGAATGGCTGGACCGCTGGCCTCACGAATTGTCCGGCGGGGAGCTGCAGCGGTTTTGTGTTGCCCGCGCCCTAGGGCCGGGCACCCGCTTCCTCATTGCCGATGAGATCACCACAATGCTCGACGCCATCACCCAAGCGCAAATTTGGCATGCCCTTCTTCAGATTGCCGAGGAGCGGAACCTTGGGCTGCTGGTCATCAGCCATGACGAGAGCTTGCTGAAGCGGCTCTGTACACGGCGTATCGAACTTACCCGTTGACCTCTGACTTAGTTTCAGGGGTCTTTCTGCTTTTCAGCACCTCTTTGCGCCAAATTTCGTTTGCTCAGAAAAGGACAACATGATTGGGGTATGTTATAATTTGGAATATTACATACTTTGGAGGTAATAGGATGGCGCTGCCGAATTTTAACGAATTGCTGCAAAAATACGCAAGGCTTCTCGTTTCGAAAGGGATCAATGTGCAGCCGGGCGATTGGGTGAAGGTGACGATCACAGTGGACCAAGCGCCGCTTGCCCGCCACATTACGAAAGAAGCATACGCCTTGGGCGCAGAGAAGGTTATTATCAAATGGTCCGACGATGACATTACACGGCTCCATTACCTGCATCAGCCGACGGAAGTGCTGACGGAAATCCCTTCTTATGAGATTGAAGAATCCGAAGACCATATATTGAACCACCGTGTCAGCCGTCTATCCATCGTTTCGAGCGACCCGGATTTGCTGAGTGGCATAGACCCCGATAAGATTGCCGAACATCGTAAGAAAGCTAGCATCGCCTATAAAGTACAACGTAAAGCGACCCAGAACGACGACATCAAGTGGACCGTGGCCGCCGCAGCCGGAGCCGGTTGGGCCGCGAAGGTGTTCCCTGATTTGGAGTCGGAAGAAGCGCAGGTCGATGCATTATGGGATCAAATTTTCAAAGCTTGCCGCGTCTATGAGGATGATCCGGTCGCGGCTTGGGAAGCGCACAAGAACATGTTGAACGAGAAAGCCGCCAAGCTCAATGAAATCCAGTTTGACGCATTGCATTACAGAGCGCCGGGTACGGACTTGAAGCTGGGCTTGCCGAAGAATCACATTTGGGCCAGTGCCGGAAGCTTCAATCCGAAAGGCGAGGAGTTCATCGCCAATATGCCGACCGAGGAAGTGTATACCGCACCGGATACCCGCCGGATGGATGGTGTCGTTCGCAGCACGAAGCCGCTTAGTTACGCAGGGACTTTGGTTGAAGGGATCGAGGTTCATTTTCAGGATGGAAAGATTGTAGATATTAAAGCCGATAAGGGCAACGAGCTCATCCGGAAGCTGGTATTCGACAACGAAGGCGGAACGGGTCTAGGTGAAGTCGCGTTAGTTCCGGACCCGTCGCCGATTTCACGATCGGGCATCACCTTCTTCGAAACGCTGTTCGACGAGAATGCCTCCAACCACTTAGCAATCGGCGCCGCCTATCCGACAACGATCCAAGGCGGCACGAAGATGAGCGATGAAGAGCTGCAGCAGCACGGGATGAACACATCCACCGTCCACGTAGACTTCATGATCGGCTCCCGTGAGATGGACATCGACGGCATTACCCAAGACGGGCAAGTCATTCCCATCTTCCGCAACGGCGATTGGGCAATTTGATAGCAACCGAGCCGCTCACAGGCAACTGTGTGCGGCTCGTTTTTGTTTGTGCAACGCCGCGCCACCGCCGCCAATCCTCCGCCTCCGCAAGAGGTACACTTCTCAATTCTCTTAGCGCCATATTTCATTAGCTCAGAAGCATCCCCGGTCATCCAAACGCCGCTCTGACTCCATCACTCGCAAGTTCGGAGGAGAAGGTAATCTATCGAACTCCTTTAGCGCCAGATTTCTTCACCTCAGAAGCGTCCTCAAGCACCGCACCCCGCCACCCCGCCTGTTGAAGCAAGCCTCTATTGTTCCAATTTTCCTTGCGCCACATTTCCTTTGCTCAGAAGCATCCCAGTTAATCCAACCATCCGCTCTGACTCCATCACTCGCAGGTTCGGGGGAGAAGGTAATCTATTGAACTCCTTTAGCGCCAGATTTCTTTACCTCAGAATAGTGCAGGTTTGTTTGGTCTGTTTTCAGTGAAGATTGAAACTAATAGTCAGGGTTGAAGGGGGAGGTAACCTGAAGACCGTTGCTGAACAAATGAAATTTGGCGCTAGGAAAACAGCAGGGTAGTGGAAACCGGGAGGGCGGTTGGCTGAGTAAAGGAAATTTGGCGAAAAGGAGCGACAGTGAAAGTTACCAGGGACGTTGCTGAACAAATGAAATTTGGCGCTAGGAAAATCAGCAGGGGATGGAGGGTCGGGAGGCGGTTGGCTGAGTAAAGGAAATTTGGCGAAAAGGAGCGGCGTCGGGATTAATGGTGGCTGACCAACAAAAAAATTGTAAGGAAAATCATACAAATAAGCATGATTTCCTTACAATTTCGGGAGAGTATTTCGGGGGAGGTTCCCCCGAAAAGGGGGAACCTTATGAGCGTGCTGTTGCGGGTTCGGAGAGATTGCCTTTCGGGCCGAAGAATTCGAAGTGGATGTCCGACTCCGGTACGCCCCATTCAAGAAGCATGGCGTTGACGGCTTTCATAAATCCGACAGGGCCGCAGAAGTAGAAGTCTGCATCCTTCGAAGGCACGATGGATTTCAGCCACTCCAAGTCTATATGGCCTTCTTTATCATAATTTTTCGATGCGCGGTCTTCTTCTGTCGGTTGGTCGTAGCACCAGTGGACAGAAACCTGAGCATTGTTGCGCGCCGCTTCCGCCATACGTTCCTTCATGGCATGGACACGGCTGTTTTGCGCTGCGTGTATGAAGGTGACTTGACGCATCGGATTTTGCTCAATTAGCGCATTCAGCATGCTCATCATTGGCGTTAAGCCGACGCCGCCGCTCAGCAGCACGACCGGACGGGTTCCCATGACGTCTAAGTAAAAGTCGCCGGCCGGTGCGGACAGCATCAACGAGTCGCCTTCTTGCACATGCTCATGCAGGTACACGGATACTTTGCCTGCAGGGCGGTCCGCTACCGCATCCTCGCGCTTTACGGAGATCCGGTAGTACGGCTTGCCGGGTGCGTCAGACAAGCTGTATTGTCGAATATGGGTATATTGTTCCCCAGGAATGTTGTCCAGCTTCACGCTGATATATTGCCCCGGCGCAAAGCTAGCGATCTTTCCGCCGTCCGCGGGCACGAGATAGAAGCTGGTGATGACGTCGCTTTCCTTCACTTTGCGCATGACGCGGAATTCGCGGAAGTCCGCCCAGCCGCCTTCTTGCTCTGCGGCTTGCGCATACATGTCCGCTTCTACGCCGATGAACGCGTCGGCAATCACGCCGTACGCCTCAGCCCATGCTCCGATCATCTCATCTGTGGCCGCGTCGCCAAGCACCTCTTTAATGGCTCCCAGCAAGTTTTCGCCGACGATCGGGTATTGCTCCGCCTTAATGCCTAAGCTGCGGTGTTTATGGGCAATTTGAATAACGGCGGGCAGAATGGCCTCCAGGTTGTCTATATGCTTCGCTGCGGCCAGTACGGCGCTAGCGAGCGCGAATTGTTGTCTGCCTTGCTTCTGATTGGCGTGGTTAAACACATTCAGCAGCTCGGGGTGGTTGGAGAACATCCTTTTATAGAAATGAGAAGTAATTGTCGTTCCATGCATTTCTAATACGGGTACAGTGGATTTTATAATCTGAATTGTTTTTTCACTTAACATCTCTGTATTCCTCGCTTTCCATTGTTATCGCACAAGTCCAAGGATATCAGCGCAGGATAGCTGGAAATGTGATGCCCGTCACAAAAATAGTCAACAAATTGTGACAGATGTATAATGCTTGTAACTTCATATGGCAAAAAGGAAGGTGTCTCTCATCGGAAACATCCTAGTCGTGGAAGACGATAAAACGATTGCCTCCGGGCTGGAATATTCACTGCAGCAGGAGCAGTACGCCGTGATTCTATGTCACGATGCCGCGGCGGCGAAGCAGGTCATCACAACGCAGCTAGACGATATCGATCTGTGTTTATTTGATATTTCTTTGCCGGACGGAAGCGGCTATGACCTGTGCCGGCTCGTGAAGGCGCGCAGCGAGGAGGTCCCGGTTATTTTCTTAACCGCAGTAGATGAAGAAGTGAATGTCGTGATGGGCCTTGATATGGGAGCAGACGACTATATTACGAAGCCGTTCCGCATTCGCGAGCTGCTCTCGCGGATCAAGTCGGTGATGAGAAGATACCAGAAGCAGGCGCAGCTGAAGGCGGCGATCGATCTCGGCCATCTCCGGGTTCATACGCTGGAGGGGAAAGTGTATAAACGCGGCGAAGAGCTTGTGCTCACGGCGATGGAGTACCGGCTCTTGCTCATCTTCGCGAACCACATCGGACAAGTGCTCACGCGGGAGCAGCTGCTGGAGCGGATGTGGGACGCGGCGGGAGAGTTCGTGAATGACAATACGCTGACGGTTTATATTAAGAGATTAAGAGAAAAGATTGAGGACGATCCGCAGCAGCCGGAAATCATCAAGACGGTTCGCGGACTCGGCTACAAGGCAGGAGAGTAACCCATGCTGCGAAACCGGGAAATCCAACGATTGATCCTCGTTCTATTCGTTACCGCCATCGCATTGATCGCTGCTGCCGTAAGCGTTTCGTGGGAAGCTGCCGTGATTGCCGCGATGACATCGATCCTTCTGATCGGCACAGCACTGATCTTCACCGCTTGGCGGTACCGGGAGATTGCCAAGCTCACCGGGAGCTTAAGGCGAATCGCGGCAGGCGATTACAGCTTGGACGTCCGTGACAATCATGAGGGCGAGCTTAGTATTTTAAAAAATGAAATATATAAGGTGACGCTCATGCTGTCCGAGCACAGCGCGCTGCTGCAGAAGGACAAGCTTCGCCTCACCGACGCCATCTCGGACATATCACATCAGCTGAAGACGCCGCTCACCTCCATGAAGGTGATGGCTGATTTGCTGAGCGACGCGAAGCTGCCGGAGGCGAAGCGGTCTGAATTCACCCGCAACCTTCGCATGCAGCTGGAGCGCATCGAGTGGCTGATTTCGTCACTATTAAAGCTGTCTAAGATCGACGCGGGAACGGCACATTTTAAGAGGGAGCGCGTCACGGTAAAGGCTTTGGTGGAGAAGTCTCTCGAGCCGCTGCTCATCCCGATGGACATTAAGGGGCAGACGGTAACCGTCGAAGGACCGGAAGACACCGCATTCCTGGGAGATGCGAATTGGACCGCCGAGGCGTTGATTAATATTTTGAAAAATGCCGTCGAGCACACGCCCGAGGGCGGCGCTATTGCGATCCGTTTCCATGAAAACGCGCTGTTTACGGAGATCGTCATTCAGGACAACGGGCGGGGGATTCCGAAGGAGGATTTGCCGTATATTTTCAAGCGGTTCTATAAAGGGAAGCACGCCGGCGAAGGCAGTGTAGGCATCGGCTTGGCGCTTGCCCACACCATTGTGACCAGCCAGAACGGCACGATCGACGTCCGCAGCGCAATCGGGAATGGCACGAAGTTCACGATTAAATTTTACAAGCAAATCGTGTAGGAAAGTGACAGAATTGTCACCGCCGGAGTCACGGAAACGTCATGTTGGACAGATATACTCCAAGGTAAGATCGTGTAATGGAGGAGCAACCATATGGAAATCTTAAAAATTGAACATCTGTCTAAAGTGTACGGCAAAGGCGAGACGGCGGTGAAGGCGCTGGATGATGTGTCCTTTACGGTGAAAAAGGGAGAATTTGTCGCGATCATCGGGCCGTCCGGTTCGGGTAAATCGACGCTGCTTCATTTGCTCGGCGGCGTGGACCGGCCGACGAGCGGCAAGGTCATGATTGACAACACGGATATATACAGCTTGAATGAAACGCAGCTTGCGATTTTCCGGCGCCGGCAGATCGGGCTAATTTATCAATTCTATAACTTAATTCCGGTGCTGACGGTCGAGGAAAATATGACGCTGCCGCTCCTGCTCGACGGGCATCAAGTGGACAAGGAGCAGCTTAAGATGGTGGTGCAGACATTGGGCCTCCAAAACCGGCTGCACCATCTGCCGAACCAGCTTTCCGGCGGGCAGCAGCAGCGGGTGTCGATCGGCCGGGCGGTCATGAACAACCCCGCGTTAATGCTGGCGGATGAGCCGACCGGCAACCTCGACAGCAAGAACAGCGCGGAGATTATCGATTTGCTCCGAATGTTCAACAAGACGTTCCGGCAGACGCTGATCGTGATCACACACGATGAGCGGATCGCGCTGCAGGCGGACCGGATCATCTCCATCGAAGACGGCAGGATTGCGAAGGACGAGGTGGTCCGGCCGTGAATATCGTAAACAAGCTGACGATCAGGCATCTGAAGCAAAATAAGCGCAGAACGCTTGTCACTATCTTCGGCGTCATCATTTCCGTGGCCATGATTACCGCGGTGGCGACGCTGATGGTCTCCTTCTTGAACCTGCTGCAGCGGCAAGAGATCGCGGACAGCGGCGAATGGCATGTGATGTACCAGGATGTGAATCAGGAGCAGCTGGACGCCATCACCGCGGACAACAATACCGAAGCGGTGGTGCTTCAGAAGGACCTGGGCTACGCAGTGCTGGAGGGAAGCCAAAACCGCGGGAAACCTTATCTGTTCGTATCGGCATACAACGAAGAAGGGTTCGAACGGTTCCCGATTCATCTGAGTGCCGGACGCTTGCCGCAATCGGCCGATGAGATCGCGATTTCCGAGCATATTGCAACGAACGCGAAGGTGGAGCTACACATCGGCGACACGCTGACGCTGGAGATCGGGCAGCGTTATGCGCTGGCAGGCGGGGAGCAGCCGCTCACGCAGTGGGACAGCTTCAGCACGAACGAGAACGGCGAAATCGGGGAAGAGCTGCGAGATACGGAGACGCGCAGCTTCACGATTGTCGGCGTTATCGAACGGCCGAATATGGAGCCGACTTGGTCGCCGGGGTACACGGTCATCACTTATGTGGACAATGCCGCGGCGGAGCCTGTGAACGCGGCGGTGATTTTGAAGAAGGTACGGGGCTCCCTGTACGAGCATGCAAGGCAGCTTGCGGCGGAACACGGCATAGGGTCGGTCCAATTCAACAACGGGCTGCTGCGCTACTATGGCATCACGAACAACGATAATTTGCAAAGCACGCTCTTCGGCTTGTCGGCTGTCATCATGTCCGTGATCATCGTCGGTTCCGTGGCGCTGATCTATAACGCCTTCGCGATCTCCGTATCGGAGCGGTCCCGCCATCTCGGCATGCTGTCGAGCGTCGGGGCGACGAACCGGCAGAAGCGAAATTCCGTCTTCTTTGAAGGCGCGGTCATCGGGCTCATCAGCATCCCGATCGGCATTGCTGCCGGCCTTGCCGGCATCGGGGCCACGTTCATGTTTATTAATAACTTGCTGCATGAAGCATTGGGCACGACGGAGAAGCTTCAGCTCACCGTAACGCCGATGTCGATTGCGGTTGCTTGCGCGGTGTCGATCTTAACGATCTACATTTCCACCTACGCACCAGCGAGGAGAGCTTCGAAAATTTCCGCCATTGACGCGATTCGGCAGACGCAGGACATTAAGCTGACCGGGAGAAAGGTAAAGACTTCGCGGCTCGTTCGTTTGATCTTCGGCATTGAAGCCGAAATCGGACTAAAAAATTTGAAGCGGAACAAGCGGCGCTATCAAGCAACGGTTTTTTCGCTCATCATCAGCATTGTGCTGTTTTTGGCGGTATCGCATTTTACAGGGAATTTAGAGAAATCCGTAGCTTTGTCGCAGGATGGCATCAACTACGACATTCGGATTACGATCAGCCACCTCGCGGAGGATGCGGAGACGTTCATGTCGCAAGTCATCGCCTTAGAGGACGTGACGGAATACAGCGCCATGCGTGACGGAACCGCGTATGCGGATGACCCGGCAAGCGAGTCCTCTTGGTATGTCCGCCTGCATGGCATGGATGAGCACAGCCTGCGGTCGTACGCCGAAGCGATCGGAGCAGATGCGGCAAAGCTCTTTGACCCCGAACGGCCTGCGGCCATCGTCGTCAATAAAATTCGTTACGAAGATGAAGCGGCGGAAAAATATGTAGAGATGAAGGCGATCGAAGCGGAGGTTGGCGATCGGCTTGAATTGCACACAATAAATTGGGAAACGGATCAAAGAATAGAGCTCCCAGATGTGGAGATCGCGGCACTCACCGATGAGCATCCGTTGGGGCTGAGCTCCGCCAATCCCGGAGAAGTGCATGTGATCGTCTCCGAAGCGGTGTTTGACGTGATGTTGCAGGACAGCCCGGAAGAACTATGGTCAATGATGTATGTAAAGAGTACGGATCCCCTCGCTACGCAGCAAGCGCTTGATGAGATACGCGGCAACGGAATATATGTTTACAACGTTTACCAAGCACGTAAGCAGGAAGAGCAAATGATTACGATGATGTCCGTGTTCACATATGGCTTTATTGTGCTCATCAGCGCCATATCCGTCGCGAACATTTTCAACACCATCTCTACCAGCATCGCCCTGCGCAAACGGGAATTCGCCATGCTGAAATCCGTCGGGATGACGCCGAAAGGCTTCAACAAGATGATCCATTACGAGAGCATCTTCTACGGGCTGAAGGCGCTGCTGTACGGGCTTCCGATCAGCGTCGCCGTCATGTACCTGATTCACAAGTCCTTGTCTTACACGTTCACCTATCCGTTCGCGTTGCCTTGGATCAGCGTGCTGATCGCCATCGCAGGCGTATTCCTGATCGTCGGTTCGGCGATGCTGTATTCGAGCGCGAAGGTCAAGAAGGAGAACATTATCGAAGGGTTGAAAATGGAAAGCGTGTAACGGAACATGTGACGCTATAAGATCCGATTTGCCCCAGGAATGGCGCGAATGAGCCAACCTGCAGCAAAGCAAAGGAAGACGGCCGCTGTGCTGACGAGCACGAACGCGAAGTTAGGATGCAGCGGTGTAAGGTTTAACAGCATACTCAACGGCACGACGATGAGCGGGTGAATGATATAAGCCGTATAAGCCGATTCGCCCGCCGCGCGCTGCACGGGGGAGGGGGCATCGTTTTTCCCCGAGAACCAGCGCAGCAGAAATAAGATGATGCCGAATCCTACGAAGGGCTCCCACATCGCGTACACGAAGGCCTGCAGATTTAGACCGCCTTCGAATTGCAGGTTTCCGTCCAGCGCGCCGGTCAGGATGAGAGCGATCGGCAGAACAGGGATCGCCGCCAGCGAGATGCGGAACCACAGCCGGACTTGCTTCGGCGTGAGTTGGGCGAGCCAATCGGAACGGCGGGCGGCGACACCGGCGATCATAAGCGCGATGTACATCGGGAAGTAGCCAAGCTGCATGCCAAGCACATCGGTGCCTGTCGGGAATACGAGTCTGACCGCGAAGGCTGCCAGTCCAAGCAATGCCGCGGCGATGAGCAGCGTACGATTGTTAGGCGGAGGCGTTAGCGTCAAGTTGTGTGTACCGCCGGTTGTTGGTAAGAATAGCTTTCTCCATAATACGTACACAACCGCAAAATACAGCAACGTCTCCACAAACCATAAAGGACCGATGTGCAGTTGACGGAACGACAGTACGTTGTCGACGTAGAAAGCCTGAAAGCTGTCATAGCCGGTACGTCCTGAGATGAATGCAACGAACGGGCCTAAGGAGAATTGGAAAACGAGGAGCGGAACTCCGAGCCGAAGGAAGCGGTCCGCGAGAAACTTCGACGCTCCCTTCCGATCGTAGGAAGAGGGCGTGAAGTAAGCGGAAAGAAAGAAAAACAGGCCCATAAAGAAGGCTTGGTTGATCGCGGTAAACATCGTCAGAAGTACAATGGAGGCGGTGATCTCCGTTTTATCCACGACCTCGTAATACCAAGAGCCTCCGGCCCCGTACGTGATGGCGGTATGGTGCACAATCACTAAGGCCGTAAGGAATACGCGCAATTTATCTAAATAGTAGAGTCTATTATTCATCCAATGCATCCTCCCAAGGTTCTACTGCAGCACAGAGGCTAGTATAAAGGGGGGACAGGAAAAAATCACTAATTATTTATGCCGGGCAATTCAGCGATTTTACCGGTTGCGGGATTGACGATGTACTCGACCTCATCGCCGGATATTTGAAGCAAGAAGTAATACGCGTTAGTAATGAACGGATTGCCCGTATCCTCCATCGAGAACGTGCGCTTCTCCGTCTCCGCGAACATGGCGTTCGCGTTGGCGGATTGGAGCGCATGTTTTGCTTCTTCATAGGTCAGTCTTGGCGCGTAGGAGAAGAGCAGCGCGATCGGCAGGGAGAAAAGGAAGGCGAGAAAGGCATGGAACAGTTTTCCCTTTCCGGGGTTGGGGGGCTTACGTGTCGTGAAGGCGATCACTACGCCCAGGAGCGGCATCGTGATCAGAAAGCTCGCGTTCATGACGCCCGCATAGGTAAGATACAGGTACACGTACGCGGCGGTTCCCGCCACAAGCTCTGCGGCGAATACCGCCGCAATGACCCATCTGGCGCGCATGGTTGTTTTCAGGACGACTCTCTCCACAACGGCACCTCCGTCAAAAGCATCTGTAAGCTTCACTATATCATGGGACAGGAATTGATTTCCAATTGGGGAAAATGAAAGCCTCCTGCACCGAGGTGCAAGACCGGTCTTGCGATCGACGTCACCGGCGCGGACGGCAAGTGTGCCGCAGAAGATTGCTTTGCGGGAACGCCTGAAGCCGAATGGATCGCGTATGCGATTGCCCCGGAGATACTCGACTCGTCGTCGACTACAAGTACCTTGGTCATCAGAATCCTCCTTTCCGAACACCGGATTTTCGTGTTTCATTATTTTTCCCATCTTATCATGATTCAAGTTTGACGGTGAAACCGCAGAGGAGGATCGAGGACGGGAGAGGAGGATGGGAGAAAAAAGAGAGAGCCGCCCGACAAGCGGGCAACTCCCTCTATCCGGAATCGAACAACCTCTTCAGCTGCTTGCGTCGCGAAGCTTGCGGAATTCCTCGGTGAGCAGCGGCACGATCTCGAACAGGTCGCCGACGATGCCGTAGTCGGCAATCTTGAAGATGGGCGCTTCGGGGTCTTTGTTAACGGCGACGATCACCCGCGAGCCGCTCATGCCGGCGAGATGCTGGATGGCGCCTGAGATTCCGCAGGCGATATAGAGCTCGGGCGTGACGACCTTGCCCGTCTGGCCGATCTGGAGGGCGTAGTCGCAATAGCCCGCGTCACAAGCGGCGCGGGAGGCGCCGACCGCGCCGCCGAGCACATCCGCGAGCTCCTGCAGCGGAGCGAAGCCTTCGGTGCTCTTGACGCCGCGCCCGCCCGCGACGACGACCTTCGCTTCGCTAAGGTCGACCTTGCCGGACGTCTTCTTGATGACGTCCTTCACGATGGCCCGCAGGGGGACCGGTGCGGGCTCAATGGCGACGACGTCGGCTGCAACGTCGTCTGCGGGCTGCGGCGCCTGAATGTTATTCGGGCGCACGGTGACGACGAACGGCTCCGCCGCCGTTCGCGTCTCCAGCGCTTTGCCCGCGTAGAGCGGGCGCGTGAATCGCGGCGCCGCCTCCGGGCCGGCGCCGGGGGTGACCGCGGTCACGTCGGTGACCGCGCCCCAGTTGTGCGCCGCTGCGATGAGAGGCGCCAAATCCCGGCCCATCGCCGTGTGGCCGAGGAACATGCCCGCAGGCTGCGCAGCCTGCAGGATAGCCCTGGAGGCGGCGAGGTACGCCTCCGGGTGATAGACCGCCAGCTCCGGGCGGTCCACGATGTAGACGCGCGCTGCGCCGCGCGCGGCCAATGCGTCGGCGAGCGGCGCCACGCCGCTGCCGATGAGGGCGGCGACGACGGTGTCGCCGCTTTGCTGCACGGCGCGGGCCGCGGCCAGCGCCTCGAAGCTCACCTGGCGCAGCGCGCCGTCCCGCGCCTCGGCGATCACAAGCCATGTTTTATCCGCCATGGCGAAATCCCTCCTCGTAATGGTATCGTCCACGAACTTACAGCACCTTCGCTTCGGCATGCAGCAGCCGCGCAAGCTCCGCGGCTTGCTCCGCGGGCGCGCCGCGAAGCATCCGTCCCGCCGAGCGTTCAGGCGGCAACGCAATGCCTATGCGCTCCGTAAGCGGCGCAACGTCATCGGGCGATAGGCCCAGATCGTCGAGGGTTAGCGTCCGCAGCGGCTTGCGCTTCGCCTTCATAATTCCGGGAAGCGACGGGTACCTCGGCTCGTTCAGCCCCTGCTGCGCCGTGAACAGCGCCGGCAGCGGCACCTCGACGATCTCGATGTCGCCCTCCGCGTCCCGGTGCGCCGTCGCGGTACCGCCGCTCGTTTCGAGCCGCGTCACCGACGCGACATGAGGCACCCCGAGCAGCGCGGCCAGCCGCACCGCTACCTGCCCCGAGCCGAGATCGACGGAGAAATTGCCTCCGAGCACGACGTCGACCGCTTCTCCGTCGAGGGACGGCGTTCCCGATCCTTCTCCGCCAAGCGCAGCGGCCAGCACCCTCGCCACGGCGTACTCATCGGCGGGGACCCGCTCGTCGTCGATGAGCACCGCTTCATCCGCGCCCATCGCAAGCGCTGTGCGCAGCGCCTCCGCCGCCCGCGCCGGCCCGACGCTCAGCACCGTTACCTTGCCGCCGCCCGCTGCATCCCGCATGAGGATCCCTTGCTCCACGGCGTATTCGTCATACGGATTAATAATGAACTTCACGCCCTCCTCGGACACTCCATCCCCCGCGAGAACAATCCGCTCCTCCGTATCGAAGGTTTGTTTCAACAGCACCGCAATGTTCATTGGAGAACACCTCCTGCAGCGTATTTGCATGAAGAACCTCCGTACAATATATGGCCCAAGTCAAGCGTCTAGTCGGTAAAATGTGACAATTCCCAAATGACCGCAACATGCGCGCAAAACAAACGTCAGAGTATACAAGTCAACAAATGCCACCCTGCTGAGCGGAGGAAAGATGTCACTCCGACGCCTTTTGCTGAGCGGAGGAAAGAGGGCGCTTCCAGCCCCTTTGCTAAGCGGGGGAAAGAGGGCACTCCGCTCCCCTTTTTGCTGAGCAAAAGAAATTTGACGCTAGGGGTTTCAGCTTGGGAAATTCCCCTGTCTCTGAGCAGAGGAAATATGCCGCCAAGCGGGTGCGAAACGAAACAGCATGGAGGGAAGAAAACATGAAGTGGAAGAAGACAGGAGCAATCATCCTTACGGCGGCGATCGCGCTTGGGGCGACACCGGTACAGGCGAACGGTCTGGCAGCCCCGGCTGTATTCGTAGACGGAACGAAGCTTACGCTGCCGGTAGCGCCGAGGATCGTCGACGGGACGACGCTCGTGCCGATGAGGGCCATTTTTGAAGCGCAGGGCGCGGAGGTGACTTGGGACGATGCGGCACAGACCGTAACGGCGGCGAAAGAAGATGTAACCTTTACATATAAAATAGGCGATACGAAAGCATATATTAACGGTCAAACGATAGATTTGCCGGCGGCGGGACGGATTGTGGAAGGGAGCACGCTGGTGCCGCTCCGATTGATCAGCGAAGCGCTGGGCAGCATTGTCGTGTGGGACGAACCGGCGCGCACCATTCGGATTACGGTGCCGGTTCCGGCGACGGTGGAGTGGGGCGTCAATCTGCGCGATCAACCGAACGCCGGAGAAGGCAGCAAGGTGTACCGAATGCTGCAGAAAGGCGAGCGGATTCAAGTGCTTGAGGTGGTGAACGCAGAGTGGCTGAAGGTGGCGGCGCAGGACGGCACCTTCGGATACATATCGGCAAATCCGAAATATACGGACTATACTTCCCCGACCCTTACGGCGATGCTGGCGGACGAGATTCTCCGCTACGGGGAGAAATTCCTCGGCACACCGTACGAATTCGGCGCGTCGCCAAACCAGACGGAGACGTTCGATTGCTCGTCCTTCGTAAAACATGTGTATGAGCACGTTCTGGGCATCGAGCTGCCGCGCGTTTCGTACAACCAAGCGGAAGTCGGTCAGGATGTAAGTAAGGATGAGCTGCGCAAGGGCGATCTGCTGTTTTTCAAGGCCCGCGGACTCGAAATCGGCCATGTCGGCATCTATGCGGGGGACGGCAAGATTCTCCATACCTTCTCCAAGGACGAGGGAGTAACGTACTCCGACTTCGACGAACAATGGGAGAAGCGGTTTGTGAAAGCGAAGCGGGTGGTTTAGCAATTTGACAATGTAAACTTGGGACCGTCGGGCCAACAGGCCTGACGGTTTTTTTTGCGTTCCAAGAAGGGAGACAACGGTCACGCATATCGGACAAACGGCAAGGCGTATGTTGGTTATAAGAGAGGGGGGCGTTCAGCTTGATGTGGACACTGGTGAATGCCATTGCCTTTGTTGCGGTGTCGGGCGGAGCGTTTTACTTGTTTTATCGGGTGGTGTACCATCGTTATCTTTATTTGCTGCTCGGCCGGAAGACGGAAGGTAAAGAGCTCGCTGCCGCGGTGCGCGAGGCGCTTCGCAATGGCGTAAGGCAGGCGGCGTCAGAGGTGTTCGGACAGCGGAAGCTGCTGAAGGACCGCAGAAGCGGCATCATGCACATTGTGATTTTTTACGGCTTTATTGTGTTGCAGTTTGGAGCCTTAGACATCTTTGTACGGGGGCTTGCGGGGACGCACCTGCCGCTGCCGGGGTATGCCGGGTTTGAATTGCTCCAGGAGACGACGGTCGTGCTGGTGCTGGCGGCGGTAGCCTACGCGACCTGCCGGCGGTATGTGGAACGGCTCGATCGGCTGAATAAGGGCTGGAAACCCGGTATCGTCAGCTGGTTCATTACAGGGTTGATGGCGTCGGTGCTGCTAACATTGGCCTTTGACCGGTTGCGGCATGGGGAAGACGGCTCGTGGACGGCGCCGATCAGCTCGGGACTTGTCTCCGTCATCGGGGACGGTCTCGGGATAAGCCAGGCAGGCGCAACGATCGGATTTTACATCGCGTGGTGGGCACATCTTCTTATTCTGCTGGCGTTCTTGGTGTATGTGCCGCAGTCGAAGCATTTTCACCTGATTACAGCCCCCATCAATATCCTTCTGAAGCGCAATGAGCCGGTGAGCCGCTTAAGCAAGCTTGACCTCGAAGATGAGACGGCGGAGTCGTTCGGTGTCGGCAGAATCGAAGAATACACCCAGAAGCAGCTGCTAGATTTGTACGCGTGTGTGGAATGCGGGCGCTGCACGAATGTGTGCCCCGCTTCGAACACCGGCAAGCTGCTGTCGCCGATGCATCTCATTGTAAAGCTGAGGGACCACCTCACGGAGAAGGGCGCCGCGATCACATCGAAGTCGCCGTGGGTGCCCGCCTTCGGCGGAGCGGGGGCAGGTGCGCATGTGATGGGGGAAGTGTTTCCGGGACCCATGCGCTCTTCGGCCGTGACGGATATTGCCCCAACGATGTCCGCGCAGCTTGCGGGTTGGGCGGTGCAGGGGAAGGCGCGGCCCGAAGAGGTGGATCTGATCGGCGGCGTCATTACCGAAGAGGAAATTTGGGCATGCACGACATGCCGCAATTGCGAGGATCAATGCCCCGTCGATAACGAGCATGTCGATAAAATCGTGGATCTCCGCCGCTACCTCGTGCTGATGGAGGGACGCATGCCGAGCGACGGGCAACGCGCCATGCAAAATATCGAACGCCAGGGCAATCCATGGGGCATCTCGCGAAGCAATCGGGCGAAGTGGATCGAGGAGCTGGCCGGCTCGGACCCTCATCTTCACGTCCCCACCGTAAAGGAAAACCCTGCCTTCGAGTATTTGTTCTTCGTCGGTTCGATGGGCTCTTACGACAACCGGTCGAAGAAGGTGTCAAAGTCGTTCATCCGGCTGATGAACGCGGCAGGCGTCAGCTTCGCCGTGCTCGGCAACGAAGAGAAAGGCTCCGGCGACACGCCGCGGCGCATGGGCAACGAGATGCTGTTTCAGCAGCTGGCATCGGAAAACATCGCGGCCTTCGAGAAATACAACGTTCGCCGCATTGTCACCGCGTGCCCTCACACCTACAACACGCTGCGCAATGAATATCCGGACTTTGGCCTCAATCCGGCCGTAGAGGTGCTGCACCATACGCAGCTGCTGCAGCAACTGGTTGCGGAAGGCAGGCTTGTGCCGAAGTATTGGCTGTCGGAGCGCGTTACATACCACGACTCCTGCTATTTAGGGCGCTACAACGAGGTGTATGATGCGCCCCGCGACATCCTTCGCGCGATCCCCGGCGTGCAGCTTGCCGAGATGGAGCGAAGCCGCGCGAACGGCATGTGCTGCGGCGCGGGAGGCGGGCGCATGTGGCTGGAAGAGACGCGCGGCAAACGCGTCAATCTGGCCCGCACCGAGCAAGCGCTCGCAGTAAACCCGACGACCATTGCCTCCGCGTGCCCTTACTGCCTCACGATGTTGGAAGACGGAGTCAAGCACCAAGGGGAGGAGGATTCCGTCCGCACTCGGGACATCGCCGAATTGCTGGAGGAAGCTGTCTTTGGGCGGGGGCGGAAATAAAGGAACCGGATGTCCGCTATTTCAACCGATAACCCCAAAATCGCCGAATAAGAACATCCCCGTTCCGCTAATTCTCCGAAATCCAAAGCATCACGCTGATTTTGCCAAAATAACGGACATCTGATGTCGCTATATCGCTGAAATTCCGAATTTTCAACAAAATAGCGGACTCCTAAAGTCGTTAATACGCTCCAAAGATTCTATATGGAAAGGGAGGTCAACGAACTTATGGCCTATACAATCTCGAAAGCGGCTGTCATCGGCTCAGGCGTGATGGGAAGCGCCATCGCCGCGCATCTCGCCAACGCCGGCATTCCGGCGCTTCTGCTCGACGTCAAACGCGAGTATGCGGAGAAGGCGATCGCCAAGCTTCCCAAAACAAACCCCGCTCCGCTGTTTCGCGACGCCAACGCGGAGCTCATTACCCCGGGGGAGCTCGGCGCCGACACCGCTAAGCTGGCGGAAGCCGATTGGATCATCGAAGCCGTCACCGAACGCCTCGACATTAAGCGGCGGGTGCTTGAGACGATTGAATCCGCGCGCAAACCCGGCTCGATCGTCAGCACGAACACCTCCGGCATCTCTGTAAGCGCTATGCTGGAAGGCCGGAGCGAGGAGTTTGCGGAGCATTTTCTAGGAACACATTTCTTTAATCCACCCCGCTATATGAAGCTGCTTGAGCTGATTCCCGCCGAACGGACGTCGCCCGAAGTGCTGTATTTCATGCAGCGGTTCTGTACGAAGCGCCTCGGCAAAGGCGTCGTCATCGCCAAAGACACACCCAACTTTATCGCCAACCGGATCGGAACATACGGCATGCTCGTGACTCTGCAAGAGATGGAGCGCGGCGGCTACACCGTCGAAGAAGTCGACGCCGTCACCGGTCCCGCCATGGGCCGTCCGAAGAGCGCTACGTTCCGCACCCTGGATCTCGTCGGGCTCGATACCTTCGCGCACGTTGCCGCGAATGTCCGCGACAACGCGAGCGACAACGCCGAACGGTCGGCCTTCGAAATTCCGCCTTCGGTGCAGAAGCTCATCGAGCGAGGCTGGCTCGGCGAAAAGTCAGGGCAGGGCTTCTACAAGAAAATGAAAGGCCCCCAAGGCAGCATCATTCAAGCGCTGAATTTAAACACCTTCGAATACGAAGACAGCCGGCGCGTTTCGGGCGCTTCTCTAGAGGCGGCGAAGCAAGCGAAAGGCCCAGGCGGAAAGCTGAAGGCGCTGCTCGCCGCAGGCGACCGCTACTCCCAGCTCGCGTGGAATTTGCTGGCGCCCGTCCTGCTGTACGCCGCAGATAAGCTCGGCGAAATCGCCGATTCGATCCTCGATATCGACGACGCGATGCGGTGGGGCTTTAACTGGGATCTCGGCCCCTTCGAGCTGTGGGACGCGATCGGCGTCCGCAAGTCCGTCGAGCGGATGCAGTCTGAAGGGCGCGTCGTGCCCGATTGGGTGGAGCAGATGCTGGCGCGCGGGGAAGAAACATTTTATAGGCTGGATGGGGGCAAAAGGTTCTACGTCACCCAAACAGGCGTATGTGAAGCGGTCATGCAGGCTAAGGAAGAAATCTCTTTGCGCTCGTTAAAGGCGAACCCCGCAAACGTGATCCTCTCCAACGCGGGCGCGTCGCTCATCGACATTGGCGATGACGTAGCTTGCTTGGAGTTTCATTCACCGAACAACGCGATCGGCGCGGATATCTTAACGATGATTACACAGAGCGTTGAAGAAGTGCGGCGCAATTGGCGCGGCCTCGTCATCGCGAACGAGGGCCGCAACTTCTGCGTCGGCGCGAATCTGATGCTGCTGCTGATGGAGGCGCAGGACGAGGAATGGGATGAGGTGGACCGCATCATCCGCATGTTCCAGGACGCCATGATGTCGCTGAAGCGTCTTGAGCGGCCCGTCGTCGCCGCGCCTCACCGCATGACGCTCGGCGGCGGCGTCGAGGCGTGCTTGCCGGCGGACCGCATCGTCTTCGCCGCCGAGACCTACTTCGGCCTCGTAGAAACCGGCGTCGGCCTCATCCCCGCGGGCGGCGGCTGCAAGGAGCTTGCGCTGCGCATCTCCGCATCCTCACCGCCTTCCGCGGATTTGCAGCCGGCGGTGAACGCCGCCTTCGAGAATGTCGCGCTCGCCAAAGTTTCTGCGAGCGGGGCGCAGGCGCGCGATCTCGGCTACGCGCGCGAAGGGGATACGGTGGCCATGAATGGGGACCACCGAATTTACGAGGCGAAGCGCACCATACTCGCCATGGACGAAGCGGGCTACACGCCTGAGCCGCCCGCGCGCATCCGCGTCGTCGGCCGCGAAGGCGCCGCCGTGCTGAAGATGGGTGCCTACAGCATGCGGCAAGGCAGATACATCAGCGATCATGATCTGAAGATCGCTTACAAGCTCGCCGATGTGCTGTCCGGCGGCAACGTCCCCGCAGGAACACTCGTCTCCGAGCAGCATATGCTTGACCTCGAGCGCGAGGCGTTCCTCAGTCTTACCGGCGAGCCGCTGACGCAGGCCCGCATGCAGCATATGCTTGCGACCGGCAAGCCGCTGCGCAATTAACTCGGGAGGTGACAACGCATGACTAATCATTCGCGCGACGCCGTCATCGTCTCCGTCGCCCGCACCGCCGTCGGCCGCGCCCATAAGGGCAGCCTTGCCCGCACCCGCGCCGAGGATCTCGGCCGCATCGTCATGAACGCGGTCATCGAGCGGGCCCCCGGCGTATCGAAGTCCGATGTGGAAGACATTATCATTGGCTGCGCCATGCCCGAGGGAGAACAGGGGCTCAACTTCGCCCGCATCATGTCGCTGTACGCCGGGTTTCCTTCTGCGGTGCCGGCCATCACGATCAACCGGTTCTGCTCCTCGGGGCTGCAGGCGATCGCCTTCGCGGCGGAACGCGTCATGCTGGGAGCCGCCGAGATTGTGCTGGCAGGCGGGGTAGAGAGCATGAGCCATGTGCCGATGACCGGCTTTAAACCCGCTCCGCATCCGGACATTGTGGAGACGATGCCCGAGGTTTACATGGGCATGGGCTACACCGCGGAGGAGGTTGCCCGCCGTTTCGGCGTAACGCGCGAGGATCAGGACACCTTCGCGCTGCAATCGCACCGCCGCGCCGCCGAAGCGATCGCCGCAGGGCGCTTCCGCGACGAGATCGTGCCCGTTCCGGTTGGCGCCGCCGCCTTCGCGACCGACGAATGTGTCCGTCCGGACACATCCTTGGAGGCGCTCGCGGGACTGCGGCCTTCGTTCACGCTTGGCGGCACCGTCACCGCGGGCAATTCGTCGCCGCTCAGCGACGGTGCGGCCGCCGCGCTCGTCATGAGCCGCGAGCGCGCCGAAGCGCTGGGCCTTGCGCCCTTAGCGGCGTTCCGCTCTTACGCCTTGGCCGGCGTCGACCCCGAGATCATGGGCGTCGGCCCCGTTGAGGCGATCCCTAAGGCGCTGCGCATGGCCGGCATCGCGGCGGAAGACGTTGATCAGTACGAGATCAACGAAGCCTTTGCGGCGCAATGCGTTCACGTTGTGCGTGCCCTCGGCCTCGACGAGGAGAAGGTGAACGTGAACGGCGGCGCCATCGCGCTTGGCCACCCGCTCGGCTGCACGGGCGCCAAGCTGACCGCGACGCTCATCCATGAGCTGCGCCGCAGGGGCGGCGGTCTCGGCGTCGTCTCTATGTGCATCGGCGGCGGCATGGGGGCCGCCGGCGTCTTCGAGGTGTATGCATAGGTGGCCTTGTATCCATCTCCTTAGCGCCAAATTTCAATGACTCAGCAACGACTTTCGCGGACCTGGTTCTAGTCGGGTGGATTGGGGGAAGTGCCGGAGCTCCTTGCGCCACATTTCGTTTACTCAGAATGATCTAGATCGCGGCCGGGAGCATCTGAGCAGATGAAATCTGGCGCTAAGGCAACGCAAGAGATGTGGGAACGCCCGGCGTCAGTTGGCTGAGCAAAAGGAAAAAAGGCTTCTGTGAGCAGCAAGGAGTCCGGCGGCAGGTAGACTGAGCAGATGGAATCTGGCGCTAAGGCAGCTCAAGAGATGTAGATGCAAGAACGTTCGGAGACAGTTGGCTGAGCAAAGGAAATATGGGCGAAAAGCGAGCATCGAGAAGCAGGTAGGCAGGCGGAGGTTCGGCTGAGCAGAGGAAATATGGCGCAAGAGGGTTGGAGCAGGGGATCGGGGTACCGGAACGTTTGAGGGCTGAATAAGATGTGGGGACCGCGCAGGAGAGGATTCGGAAGAGGGAGGTATTAGAAAGATGGCTGTGACGGGAAGCGGTCGGAGACACGTGGTTGGCGGAAGCTTTGTCATCGAGGAGACGGCTCCGGAGACGGTGATGACGCCGGAGGATTTTACGGAGGAGCAGCGGATGTTTGCGGAGACGGCGCGGGATTTTGTAGAGCGCGAAGTGCTGCCGAACGATGAGGAAATCGAGAAGCTCGATTATGAGCTGACGGTGAAGCTGCTGCGCAAGGCGGGGGAGCTGGGGCTGCTTAGCGCGGATATTCCAGAGGCCTACGGGGGCTTGGGGCTGGATAAGGTGAGCTCGACGATCATCAACGAAAACCTCGCGAAGGCGAGTTCCTTCGCGCTGTCGCTTGGGGCGCATGTGGGCATCGGCACGCTGCCGATTGTGTTCTTCGGCAATGAACAGCAAAAACAAAAATACCTCCCGCAGCTGGCGACAGGCGAGAAGATTGCGGCATATTGCCTCACCGAGCCCGCGTCCGGCTCTGATGCGCTGGGCGCAAGGACGACGGCAAAGCTAAGCGAGGACGGCAAGTATTACATCCTCAACGGCAGTAAAATTTTCATTACGAACGGCGGATTCGCAGACATCTATATCGTGTACGCGAAGATTGACGGTACGGACTTCTCGGCGTTCATCGTGGAACGGGGAACGGAAGGCTTCTCCACTGGACCCGAGGAGAAAAAGATGGGCATCAAGGGCACATCGACGGTGCCGCTGTACTTCGAGGACGCCAAAGTTCCTGCCGAGAATCTCCTGGGAGTACGCGGGCAAGGGCATAAAATTGCGTTCAATATTCTCAATATCGGGCGCTTCAAGCTTGCCGCGGGGGCGGTCGGAGCATCCAAAGAAGCGGTTGCGCTCTCCGCGCAATACGCGAAGGGGCGCAAGCAGTTCGGCCAGCCGTTAACGAGCTTCCCGCTCATCCGCAGAAAACTGGCTCAGATGAACATCAGCACTTATGTGCTGGAAAGCTGCGTGTATCGGACGTCAGGCCTCATTGACGACATCCTCCAAGATCTTGATTACAGTGCTCCGGACGCAGGCTATCAGTCCGCGAAGGGCATAGCGGAATATGCGATCGAATGCTCGATTAATAAGGTGTTTGCGTCGGAGGTGCTGGATGAGGTCGTCGATGAAGGGGTGCAAATTCACGGCGGCTACGGCTATATCTCGGAGTATAAGATCGAGCGGGCGTATCGGGATTCGAGGATTAATCGCATTTTTGAAGGGACGAATGAAATTAACCGGATGCTGATCCCCGGGACGCTGTTGAAGAAGGCGTTGAAAGGCGAGCTGCCGCTGATGGAGAAGGCGCAGCAGTTCCAGAAGGAATTGTTGTCGATGACGGTCCCGGCTTCCTTCGAGGGCGCGCTCGGTCAAGAAGAGCATCTGATCAAACAGATGAAAAACATCTTCTTGCTTGTCGGCGGCGTCGCGGTACAGAAATACGGGTTAAACCTGGAGAAGGAACAGGAAGCGCTCAGCAATCTCGCGGATATCATGATTCTGACTTATGCGGCGGAAAGCGCGCTGCTTCGTACGAAGAAGCGGATCAACACGGCGGGGGAAGCGCAAGCGGCGAACGCCGTCGCGATGACGAAGGTGTACACGCAGGAGGCGTTCGAGCGCATCGAGCACCTTGCGAAGGAGCAGCTCGCGGCGATGGAGGAAGGGGATTCGCTGCGTACGCAGTTGTCCGTACTCAAGAAGCTGGCACGCTACCAGCCGGTAAATACGGTGAAATTAAAGAGAGACATTGCGGCAAAGGTGGTTGACGCGGAAAAGTACGCGGATTGACGGGTACTAGGAGAGGAGAGAGCCGGTACGAAAGGGTGAACTGGGGATGGAAACTCCGACGAAGCGTTGGCATGCCAGCTATCCGGCAGACATTGCTCCTTCTTCCCACTACCCGTTGCATAATTTGGCACAGCTCTTGGTTGATGCGGCGAGGCGGTATCCTTCGCGCCCCGCCGTAGAATTTATGGGCAAACGATTGAATTATTCACAGCTTCTGCAATACGCTTACCGTTTCGCGAACGCCTTGCTGCGCTTCGATATTACAAGGGGCGACCGCATCGCGATTATGCTGCCGAACTGTCCGTCGGGCGTGATCGCTTATTTCGGCACGTTGCTGGCGGGGGCGGTCGTCGTCAAGACGAATCCGTTATACACGGAGCGCGAACTGAGTCACCAGCTGAGCGACTCCGGGGCGAAGCTGATCGTGACGTTAGATCAGCTCTATGCACGGGTTAAGAAGGTGCTGCCGAGCACCAATATTCAGACGGTGTTGATCACGTCGATCGCCGACGAGCTGCCGTGGCCGAAGAGCTGGCTGTATCCGATCAAGCTGAAGCGGGAAAAGCAGTATGTGCGGATGGAGTATGGCGGGAACGAGCTGCATCTGCCTAAGGTGCTCGCGGAAGCGCCGGATACGCCGGTGATGGCAGAGGTGAACGCGGAAGAGGAGCTCGCGGTGCTCCAGTACACGGGCGGGACGACGGGGCTGCCGAAGGGCGTGATGCTGACGCATTACAATCTGCTGGCAAATACGGTGCAGAATGCGCTGTGGTGCAACCGCGTTGACGACGGCAGAGAACGGTTCCTTGCGGCGCTGCCGCTGTTTCATGTGTTCGGCTTGACAGTGCTGTTGAATCAATCGGTGTACCGGGCGGGCGAATTGATCTTGCTGCCTCGGTTTGAAGCGGAGACGGTGCTGAAGACGATTCATAAGCTGAAGCCGACGGTGTTTCCGGGGGCGCCGACGATGTATATCGCGCTCTTAAATCATCCGAAGCTGAAGGAATATGATCTGAGGTCGATCAAGGTGTGCGTCAGCGGCGCGGCGCCGCTGCCGATGGAGGTGCAGGAACGGTTTGAAGCGGTGACCGGGGCTCGGTTAATTGAAGGCTACGGGTTGACGGAGGCGTCGCCGGTGGCGTACGCGAATCCGATCTGGGGCAAGCGGAAAATCGGCACGATCGGCATACCGCTGCCGGATACGGACGCGAAAATCGTAGATTCCGAGACGGGCGAGGAGCTTCCCATCGGCGAAATCGGCGAGCTCGTTCTTCGCGGCCCGCAGGTGATGAAGGGGTACTGGAACCGTCCTGACGAGACGAGCAAGACAATAAAGGACGGATGGCTCTACACCGGCGATATGGGCGTGATGGATGAGGAAGGTTATGTCGCAATCGTCGACCGGAAGAAGGATCTGATTATCGCAAGCGGCTTTAATGTGTATCCGCGCGAGGTGGAGGAAGTGCTCTATGAGCATCCCGCGGTGCAGGAGGTGTGTGTCGCCGGAGTGCCGGACGATTACCGCGGCGAGACGGTCAAAGCATACGTTGTATTGAAGCAGGGAACCTTTACGACGGAGGCGGAACTGGATGCCCATTGCCGGGAGAAGCTTGCCGCTTATAAGGTCCCCAAACTTTACGAGTTTCGGGAGTCGCTGCCGAAGTCGATGATCGGGAAAGTGCTTCGGCGCGCATTGTTGGAGGAAGAAAAGGAGAAAAAGAGAAAGTAACGTGGGCAGCCGCCCCGCAAGCTGAGGCTTGCGGGGCATTTTGTCAACAAGGTATGATGAACAAAATGAACGGGGGTGACGATCACCGTGAAGGATTGGTTAAAAGAGCTGGAAGAGCGGGCGAAGGGAACCTTCTGGGATTACCTTGGCGGCAGCGTCGCGGAGTTGTCTCCCGGGAAAGCGTCCGTAACGCTTGAAGTCCGTCCGCATCATCTGAATCCGATGAACATGGTGCACGGCGGGGTGCTCGCGTCGCTTATCGACAATACGATGGGACTTGCGGCGATGAGCGTTCAACCGGGTCGGAAAGTGGTGACAACCAACTTGAATGTACAGTATGTGGCGCCTTTCGAATCGGGGACATTAACGACCGTCGCTGCCGTTGTGCATATTTCACGGACGACGCTTACGCTGCAGGCGGAAATTACGGATGAGCACGGCAAGCTCGGCACGATCGGGACGGCCAGCTTTCGTATTTTGTAGCGGGTTATTGTTTTTTTTAGGTTTTATATGGGGAATTGCAGGTTCGTCGGCCGCATTGTAGCAAACTATTTTTCAGAATGATACAATAATACCAATTGTCTTAGTTTTCAAAAGTTGAGGGGGACGTTGCAAGCATGTCAAATCCAAACAAGACGATCGACCAGCTGTCTGTCGACACGATTCGGACATTGTCGATCGACGCGATCGAGAAAGCAAAATCAGGCCATCCTGGAATGCCGATGGGTTCGGCGCCGATGGCTTACGAATTATGGTCTAAATTTATGAAACACAGCGCAGCGAATCCGCAGTGGGTGAACCGCGACCGTTTCGTATTGTCGGCGGGCCACGGCTCGATGCTGTTATATAGCTTATTGCATCTGTTCGGTTATGAAGATACGCCGATCGAGGAGCTCAAGCAATTCCGCCAATGGGGCTCGAAGACGCCGGGACATCCGGAGTTCGGCCACACGGCCGGCGTCGACGCGACGACCGGACCGCTCGGACAAGGCTTCGCGATGGCTGTCGGCATGGCGATGGCGGAAGCCCATACGGCAGCTGTCTATAACCGTGAAGGCTTCAATGTCATTGACCACTATACTTATGTGATCTGCGGCGACGGCGACCTGATGGAGGGTGTCTCCGGGGAAGCGGCATCGCTCGCGGGCCATCTGAAATTAAACAAATTGATCGTGCTTTACGATTCGAACGATATTTCCCTGGACGGCGAGTTAAACCTGTCGTTCTCGGAAAATGTCGCGAAACGCTTCGAAGGATACAACTGGAACGTACTGCTTGTGAAAGACGGCAACGATCTGGCGGAAATTAACGCCGCGATCGCCGAAGCGCAAAAGAGCGACAAGCCGACCTTGATCGAGGTGAAGACGATTATCGGTTACGGCTCCCCGAACAAGCAAGGCAAGGGCGGCCATGCGGGCCCGCACGGTTCTCCGCTCGGCGCCGACGAAGCGAAGCTGACGAAGGAGTTCTATCAGTGGCCGCATGAAGAGTTCCATGTGCCGGAAGAGGTTCGGGCGCATTTTGCTGCGCTTCAAGCCAAGGGGAAAGCGGCTGTCGAAGCGTGGAACGAGCTGTTCGCGAAGTACCGCGCGCAGTATCCGGAGCTTGCGGCTCAATTCGAGCGGGCTTTCGCGGGCGAGAATCCGGAGGGTTGGGATAAGGACATCCCGGTCTTCTCGACAGAGGAAAAGCCGATGGCGACCCGCGCGGCGTCCGGCAAAGTGATCAACGCGATCTCGCCGAATCTGCCGACGTTCTTCGGCGGCTCCGCCGACCTGGAATCGTCGACGAATACGCATATGAACGATACAGGCCGCTTCCAGCACGGCAGCTACGCGGAGCGCAACGTCTACTTCGGCGTTCGCGAGTTCGCGATGGGCGCGGCCATGAACGGCATGGCGCTGCACGGCGGCGTGAAGCCGTTCGGCGGCACGTTCTTCGTCTTCTCCGACTACCTGCGTCCGGCGATTCGCCTTGCTTCGATCCAGAAGCTGCCGGTGGTCTATGTGTTTACGCACGATTCGATCTATGTCGGCGAGGACGGCCCGACGCATGAGCCGATCGAGCAATTGGCGGCGATTCGTTCGATGATCGATATTACGGTCATCCGCCCGGC
>Ga0182742_1001151_pt1 | contig 35544 bp, 30 predicted proteins | sample eDN5th37CBELigMG_FD_128880 | JGI IMG/M metagenome (GOLD analysis project Ga0182742, IMG submission 128880) | Enriched Miracle-Growth compost microbial communities from Emeryville, California, USA - eDNA 5th pass 37_C BE-Lig MG (version 2)... ... | reverse complement strand
CCGCCTCAAGGACTGGCGACGCATCGCCACACGCTACGACAAGCTCGCCGCCAACTACATGGCTGGCGTCTTCCTCGCCGCCGCCATCACATTCTGGTGCTGATTGAGTCCGGAGCCTAAGGCCTAATCGTACACCCCTCTAGGTTGACTTTTCGTCGCCGGGCGGCCAAGGGCGCCGCTCGCGAATTGGCCCCGCATCCCGGTGAAGCGGCGGCCGCGATGGATGAATGGTCCATCGGTGCGATGCCGGGTTGAAGCGTTGCCACCTGGGCCGCGCCAGCAAATTGGAGAACGACATCATGTCGAAGCGCAAGAGCGCCAAGCATAAACTCGACCGCCGCATGGGCGAAAACATCTGGGGCCGTCCGTCGTCCCCGGTGAACCGCCGTTCCTATGGCCCCGGCCAGCACGGCCAGCGCCGCAAGAGCAAGATGAGCGACTTCGGCCTGCAGCTGCGCGCCAAGCAGAAGCTCAAGGGCTACTACGGCGACGTCACCGAGAAGCAGTTCAAGGCCACTTACAAGGCAGCGGCCCGCATGAAGGGCGATACCGGCCTCAATCTGATCGGCCTGCTGGAGCAGCGGCTGGACATGGTCGTCTATCGCGCCAAGTTCGCGCCGACGATCTTCGCCGCGCGCCAGATCGTCAATCACGGGCACATCCGCGTGAACGGCGTGAAGTGCAACATCGCCAGCCGCAAGGTCCTGCCGGGCGACGTCGTCAGCCTGGGCGACAAGGCCAAGGAAATGGCCCTGATCATCGAAGCGCAAAGCCTGCCGGAGCGTGACATCCCCGACTACGTCGCGCCCGACGGCACCGACAAGGTGACCTTCACGCGCGTGCCGAAGCTCGACGAGGTGCCTTATCCGGTGACTATGGAACCGAACCTGGTGGTCGAGTTCTACTCGCGCTGATCCGGCTTCCATTGCCAGACAAGAGGGGCGGTCCTGTGGGGCCGCCTTTTTTGTTTGCGCTCGCGGAGGCGCGGAGAAAAAGAAGGGCTTCTCACGGAAGGCGCTAAGACGGAGAGGCCGGATCGGCGCGGGGGCGTGGATCGGTGCGGGCGTGATCGGATATTGAAGAATGCGCGCACCAACGCTTTCGTCATCCCCGCCAAAGCGGGGACCCAGTTGCCTCTAAAGGCGCGATTGCGCAGCCTTCACTCGTCATTGCGAGCGAGATGAGGCGACCCGGCATGTGCGAATGCCGCACTGGATGGGTGGCCGGCGCCGGCTCCGCTTGCGTCACGGGCGTTCCATTTGGACAAGCGCTTCAATCAAGAGCCGACTGGGTCCCCGCTTTGGCGGGGATGACGAAGGGGTGGGTGGAGCGGGAAGCTGTTCTTTTCTCCGCGGACTCCGCGCCTCCGCGCGAACCAATGGCTACCCCAGATAGTCCCGCCGGAAATCGCCAGCGAAAGCCGCGAAACGCCCCGCGCCGATCGCTTCGCGCATCGCCGCCATCAACTGCTGGTAGAACGACAGGTTATGTTCGGTCACCAACATCGCGCCGAGGATTTCGCCAGCCTTCTGCAGATGATGCAGATAAGCGCGCGAATAGTGGGCGCAGGTAGGGCACGTGCAGCGTTCGTCCAGCGGGCCGGTATCCTCGGCGAAGCGCGCGTTGCGCAAGTTGAGCGGGCCGGACCAGGTGAACGCCTGGCCGTTGCGGCCGGAGCGCGTGGGGAGCACGCAATCGAACATGTCCACGCCCCGCTCCACCGCGCCGACCAGATCGTCGGGCTTGCCGACGCCCATCAGGTAGCGCGGCCGATCCTCCGGCAACTGGCCGGGCGCGAAATCGAGCGTGGCGAACATCGCCTCCTGCCCTTCCCCCACGGCCAACCCGCCGATGGCGTAACCGTCGAACCCGACCTCGGTCAGTGCCTGGGCGCTTTGCCGGCGCAAGTCCGCGTCGAGCGCGCCCTGCTGGATGCCGAACAGCGCCGCACCCGCCGCATGCTCTCCGCCCGCATCGAAAGCCGCGCGGCTGCGCCGGGCCCAGCGCATGGACAGCTCCATGCTGCGGGCGATCACATCGTGTGGCTGATCGACACGCGGGCATTCGTCGAACGCCATGACGATGTCCGAACCGAGCAGCCGCTGGATCTCCATCGAGCGCTCAGGCGTCAGCAGATGCTTCGATCCGTCGAGATGGCTGCGGAACTCCACGCCTTCCTCGGTCAGCTTGCGAAGATCGGACAGGCTCATCACCTGATAGCCGCCGCTGTCGGTCAGGATCGGGCGCGGCCAGTTCATGAAGCGGTGCAGCCCGCCGAGCCGCGCTACCCGCTCCGCCCCGGGGCGCAGCATCAGGTGATAGGTGTTGCCGAGAATGATGTCCGCGCCGGTCGCGCGCACGGCTTCGGGCTTCATGGCCTTCACTGTGGCGGCGGTGCCCACCGGCATGAACGCGGGCGTGCGAATCTCTCCCCGGCGCATGGCTATGCGGCCGGTCCGGGCCTTCCCGTCCGTAGCGTCGACCGTGAAAGCGAAGCGGGGCGCTTCAGAAGCCATAGACGAGGGTGAACCGGGTCAAGGTGTCGGTCGAAACGGCGCCGAGGGGCGGATTGCTGTCATAGTCGAAGGTATAGGACAGGCGCGTGGTCAACCGGTCGCTGATCTTGGCTTCGAGACCGCTGGTGAGCAGCACGCTGGTATTGTTGGAATCGACCAGCACCGTCGCCGCCCCGCCCCCATCGGACACCAGATTGGCGTCCTGGGTGAATTTCAGCGCCTTGGCCAGTTGCCAGCCGAACTCCAGCCCGGCGAGCGCGCCGAGGCTGCTGTCGCTGGTACCGTCGAGGAAATCGACCCGCCGCCAGGCTGGGCCGGCCTGCAAGGAAAGCTTCGCCGCCTTGCTGTCGATCAGCTTGTAGCCGAGGCCGCCGGACGCCGAATAACGTGAGCTGAAGCCCTGGAACCGGTCACGTTCGTATTGCGCCAGGCCATAGGCGAACAGGCTGTCGGTGATCTGATAGCGCGGCTCGTAAGCGGCAAGGTATTGCTCGCGCGAGGTGCGGCCATTGCTTCGCTGGTAATCGATATTGGCCTTGAGCCGATGCTGCCAGTCGATCCCGGTGCGCGCGAGATTCAGCGACAGGGTGAGGCCCACGTTGCTGCTGTTGCCGGTGGATTGAAAGGCGCCGATCTGGCCCCGGCCACTCCAGTTGTCGAGCAGGCCGGCGGTACGGAGCGCTTCTTCCTTGCGCGCCCGCTCGGCGGCGGCGATCTCGCGCTGCTTTGCCAGGAAGGCGCCGTTCAGCGCGTCGATCTCGGCCACGTCGTCAGGGTTGGTCTGCTTGGCGATCTCGACCACGGTGCGCACTTTCGCCGGATCGCCGCCGGCGATCGCCGCTTCGATCATCGCCTGCACCGGCTGCGGCAATTCGGCGGCGGCCGGCGCGGCAACGAAGGTGGCAGGCAACAAGGCAAGGACGTGGAGTTTCAAACGCATCGGTGCCTGTTACGGTGTCAATCGCGCAGCCGCCAGCCCGTGCGGAAGATCAATGCGATCACCCCCACGCACAGCACGATCAGGCCCAGCGTCATCCCGAAAGCCACGCCGATGGGGACATCGGCCCTGCCGGTGAACGTCCAGCGCAAGCCGTTGATCAGGTAGAAGATCGGATTGAACTGCGCGACGGTGCGCCAGGGTTCGGCAAGCATCTGGATCGAATAGAACGTGCCGCCGAGGAAGGTCAGCGGCGTGAGGATCAGCATCGGCACGATCTGCAGTTTCTCGAACCCGTCGGCCCACACCCCCAGGATGAAGCCGAACAGCGAGAATGCCGCCGCCACCAGCACGATATAGCCCACCGCCAGCAAGGGATGGGCGATCGTGTAATCGACGAAGAGCAGCGCGGTGAGGAGGATGATCGCGGCGATGATCAGCGATTTCGCGGCGGCCGCGCCCACGAAGCCGATCAGGGTTTCCGCCACGCCCACCGGCGCGCTGAGCAATTCGTAGATCGCGCCGGTGAAGCGGGGCATGTATATGCCGAAGCTGGCGTTGGAAGTGCTTTCGCTGAGCAGCGTGAGCATCAGCAGGCCCGGCACGATGAACGCGCCGTAGGATACGCCGTCGATCTCCTGGATCCGCCCGCCGATGGCGGCGCCGAACACGATGAAATAAAGCGCCGTGGTGAGGACGGGCGAGAGGATCGAGCCGAATGCCGTGCGGAAGAAGCGCAGCAGTTCATTGGTGAAGATCGCCAGGGCGCCGCGCGCGTTCATGCCGGGTCTCCCACGCGGTTTTCCACCAGATCGACGAAGATATCCTCCAGGCTGGATTCGCGCGTTTCGATGCCTTCGAAGCCTATGCCCTGCGCGACCAATGCCTTGACCAGCTCGGCCACTTCGCGCTTGCCCGCGCCCGTCCCATCGCCGCCGCGATAGAACAGCGTCCGCCCCCCGTTTTCCAGCGTGACCGGATAGCCGGCCAACGCGGCGGGCACGCCAGGCAGCGGCGGGGTCAGCGCGATGCGGGCCTCGGTACGGCCGAGCTGCGCCATGATCGCGGCCTTTTCGTCCACCAGCAGCAGCTGGCCCTTGTTGATGACGCCCACCCGATCGGCCATCGCCTGGGCTTCCTCGATATAATGCGTCGTCAGGATGATCGTGGTGCCGGCTTCGCGCAGGGCGTCGATCTGCCGCCACATGTCACGCCGCAGCTCGACATCGACGCCCGCGGTAGGTTCGTCGAGGAACAGCAGGTCGGGATCGTGGCTCAGCGCCTTGGCGATCATCACGCGGCGCTTCATCCCGCCCGAAAGCTCGCGAATCTTGGCCTTGCGCTTGTCCCACAGGCTCAGCGAACGCAGCACCTGCTCGATCCGCGCCGGATCGGGCGCGCAGCCGAACATGCCGCGCGAATAGGCCACCGAGTGATCGACCCGCGCGAACATGTCGAAAGACAGTTCCTGCGGAACCAGGCCGATGCGGCGGCGCACCTCGCGCCAGTGGCGCCGGGCATCCAGCCCGAAAGCCTCGATCGTACCGCCACTGGGCCGCAGCAGCCCGCACACGGCGCCGATCAGCGTCGTCTTGCCGGCGCCGTTGGGGCCGAGAAGCGCGAAGATCTCTCCCTTGCGGATCTGCAGGTCCACGCCGGCAAGCGCGGTGGTGCCGCCCTTGTAGGTCTTCGCCAGGCCGCGAATGTCCAGAATTGTCCCTTCCACGCGCGGGAACATGGCCGCAACCGGGCCGAATGCAAGCGCGCGGCCGGTAGCTATGAACGAAAAATTGCCATCCGCCTGGGGAAAGCGATAGATCGGGAAACGTCGACGGAACAGGATTCAACCGGAGTTTCGAATGAAGGGCTATCACGACAACATCGAGACGGCGACCGAGGCCAACGACACATTCCGCAAGGTGCTCTATACCGGGCATAACCTGCAGCTTGTGCTGATGACGCTTCAGCCGGGGGAAGAGATCGGGGCCGAAGTCCACGACGATCGTGACCAGTTCTTCCGCTTCGAGGCGGGCACCGGCGAAGTCGTGGTGGATGACAACGTTTACCGGGTGAAGGCGGACGATGCCGTAATCGTGCCCCAAGGCGCGCGGCACAACGTGCGCTGCACGGGGGACGAGCCATTGAAGATGTACACCATCTACGGCCCGCCCGAACACGTGGACGGCAAGGTCCACGCCACGCCGGCCGAGGCCCACGCCGATCATGAGCATTTCGACGGGCGGACGACGGAGTAAGGCCGCGCGGGGCGAGGTAGCCCCAGTCGCCCCTCTACTTCGTCATTGCGAGCGAAGCGAAGCAATCCAGGGCGTCTTGCGCTGCCGCCCTGGATTGCTTCGTCGCTACGCTCCTCGCAATGACGAACGTGGGGGTGAACAGCCGGGGTGGCGAACCCCCAGGCAAGTCAGGCCGCGCCGACTTTCGCTCAGGGCAGCAGCAGGCTCGCGTCGCCGTAGCTGTAGAAGCGATAGTGCGCCGCGATGGCGTGCGCATAGGCCGCCTGCATCCGTTCCAGTCCCATCAGCGCGCTGACCAGCATGAACAGCGTGGAGCGGGGCAGGTGGAAATTGGTCATCAAACCGTCGATCGCGCGAAAGCGATAGCCCGGCGTGATGAAGATCGCCGTGTCGCCCGCGAATTCGCGGATCGTGCCGTGCTGATCCGCCGCGCTTTCGAGCAGGCGCAGGCTGGTGGTGCCGACCGCGATCACCCGACGGCCGGCCCGCCGCGCGGCGTTGAGACGTTCCGCGGTCGCGGCGTCGATGCGGCCCCATTCGGCGTGCATCCTGTGCGCCTCGGTATCCTCCACCTTGACGGGGAGGAACGTGCCGGCACCGACATGGAGCGTCAGCGTCTCTCGGCCGATCCCGGCCGCGTCGAGCGCCGCCAGAAGCGCGGTCGTGAAATGCAGCGCGGCGGTGGGGGCGGCAACGGCGCCATCCTCGCGCGCGAAGATGGTCTGGTAATCGGTGCGGTCCGCCTCGTCGGTCTCCCGCTTGCCGGCGATGTAGGGGGGCAGCGGCATGTGGCCGGCCCGTTCCAGCAGCACTTCCACCGGCTCCTCCCCGGCGAAGGCCAGCGTCCAGCTGCCGTCATCGTGCCGCGCTTCCGCCAGGGCGGAAACGCCGGCCGGGAACTCGATCACGTGCCCTTCGCGCAGGCGCTTGGCATTGCGGACAAAGGCCTGCCAGCGCCGCAAGTCGATCCGCTTGTGCAGCGTGGCACCGACCCGGGCCTGTCCGCGCCGCCCTTCGAGCTGGGCGGGGATGACGCGGGTATCGTTGAACACCAGCACGTCCCCGGCGCGCAGCACGCCGGGCAAATCACGCACCGTGCGGTCCGCGAATGCGCCCTCCCCCGGCACGAGCAGCATCCGCGCCGCATCGCGCGGCCGCGCCGGGCGCAGGGCTATGCACTCAGGCGGGAGATGAAAATCGAAGAGATCGACGCGCATGACGAGGCGCTAGGTCAGCCGGGGTGCTTCGACAAGCTCGGCACGAGCGGGATTTCAGCACCCCGCACCCACCTGAGCCCGTCGAAGGGCGCTTATGGCGCAACCGGCTGGAGCGTGGCCGGCGGCACGATCGCTTCCGGCGCGGCCGGCGGGGGCGCGAACTTCTGCGGCTTGTTGTCGGCGGCGATCGAGGCCTGGACGATGAAGGTCGGATGCTGCGGCGGCTCGCCCCGCTCGATCGCGTCCACCGCGTCCATCCCCGCGATCACGCGGCCGAAATTGGTATAGTTCCGGTCGAGCGAGAAACGCGGGTAGAACATGATGAAGAACTGGCTGTTGGCGCTGTTCTTGTCCGACGCGCGGGCCATCGACACCGTGCCGCGCACGTGCGGCAGCTGGTTGAACTCCGCCTGCAGGTCGGGAAGCTCCGAACCGCCCTGGCCGGTGCCGGTGGGATCGCCCGTCTGGGCCATGAAGCCGTCGATCACGCGGTGGAAGATCACGCCGTCATAGAAGCCCTGCCGCGTCAGCGTCTTGATCCGCTCCACATGGTTGGGCGCCCACTGCGGCACCAGCCGGATGGCGACGCGCTTGCCGTTCGACAGGTCGAGGAACAGGATGTTCTCCGGATCGTGGGTCAGATCGGCATCCACCGCCAGGGGATAGCGATTCTGCTGCGCGGGCCGGGCGGCCTCCGCGCTGTCCGGCGCGCCTTCCACGGTCTGCACGTCGACCGTGGGGGCCGCTGAGGCGTCTTGCGCGTAAGCGGCGGGCGCGAGGAAAGCGAGCAGCGCAAGCGCGGCGGAAAGAAAGCGGATGGTCATCGCGGCGACAGGATCCTTGAAATGCGCGGGCCGCCCTACCGGCTGGGCGCTGACAGTGCAATGAACGGCTAAAGCTCTCCCCGCCGCCCCAATCGCGCCACCCGGGCCGCAACCTGCTCGCGCACCTGGGGGCTGACGAAGGGGCCAATCTCCCCACCGAACAGGGCGATTTCCTTGACCAGCTTGGAAGCGATCGGCTGGAGCGAGACATCGGCCATCAGGAAGACCGTCTCGATCCGATCGTTGAGCCGCTGGTTCATGCCGGCCATCTGGTATTCGTATTCGAAGTCCGCCACCGCGCGCAGCCCGCGGATGATGACGCTGGCGCCTACGCTCTCGGCGAATTTCATCAGCAGGGCGTCGAAGCCCGCCACCTCGACATTGCCGAGCCCCTGCCGCGCGATTTCGGCGCGGACCATCTCGATCCGCTCTTCCGGCGTGAACATCGGGTCTTTCGAGGGATTGGTGGTCACGCCCACGACCAGCCGGTCCACCAGCTTGGCCCCGCGCCGGATGATGTCGGCATGGCCCAGCGTTACCGGATCGAACGTGCCGGGATAGAGGCCGATGTGCCCCCTGCTTTCCTGGGTGCTCAATTCTCGCGCTCCACCACGAAGCGCGCTAGTGCGCGCAGGAGGTCGGCTTCCCTGCCGTGGCCCTGCAAGTGGCCGACGGCCTGCTCGCTCAGCGCCCGCGCCTGCTCGCGCGCCTTTTCGGGCCCCATCAGCGAGACGAAGGTGGCCTTGCCCTTGTCCGCATCCTTGCGCAGCGCCTTGCCGGCCTTGGCCTCGTTGCCTTCGTGGTCCAGCAGATCGTCGGCGATCTGGAAGGCCAGGCCGATGTCGCGGGCATAGGCGCGCAGGTGCGCCCGCCCCTCTTCCGGCACGCGCGCCAGGATCGCGCCCATTTCCACCGCCGCGCCCAGCAGCGCCCCGGTCTTCAGCTGTTGCAGGCGGGTGACGGCGCGCACGTCGAAATCCGCGCCTTCCGCGGCGATGTCCATCATCTGGCCGCCGGCCATGCCGCCCGCCCCGCTGGCGATGGCCAGGCACCGGACCAGCTCCGAACGGACGAAGGGATCGCTGCTGGTGGCGGGATCGGTCAGCAGTTCGAACGCCAGCGCGTGCAGCGCATCGCCGGCAAGAACGGCCGTGGCCTCGTCGAACGCCTTGTGCACGGTGGGGCGCCCGTGCCGCATGGCGTCATCGTCCATGCACGGCAGATCGTCATGAACCAGCGAATAGACATGGATCGCCTCGATCGCGCAGGCGGCGCGGACGGCGGCGGGGCGCGCGGCGCCGTACATTTCCGCCGTGGTCACCAGCAGCAGCGGGCGCACGCGCTTGCCGCCGCCGATCGCCGCGTGGCGCATCGCCATCAGCAGCCGCTGGCGCCCGTCTTCAGACACTTGCAGGATGGCGTCGAACGCCTGGTCGATCTCACCCTGAATCCGCTGCAGGCCGCGCCCCAGCAGATCATCGGCGAGGACAAGTCCCACCGCGGCCCTCCTCACGCTCAACCCGCGTCGAACGGCACGGCGCCGGTGGGCCTGCCGTCAGGGCCCTGGACGATCTTCTCGATCCGCGCCTGCGCCGCGTCCAGCCGCGCCTGGCAATGCCGCCGAAGCTGTTCGCCCCGCTCGTAAAGCGAGATCGATTCCTCCAGTGGCACCTCGCCCGTTTCCAGCTTGCGCACGACATCCTCGAGCGCGCGCAGGGCTTCCTCGAAGCTCAGTGCGGCAATGTCCGGGCCTGTTTCGTTCATGGGGCCGGTTTGGCGACGATGCGGGCGGGGGTCAACACTCCCCTTTACCCACCATGGCCGCGCGCCTTTTTCGCGGGGGATGACGAGTTGTGAAGAAGCGTGCACCGCACTAAGGGGCCAGCCATGTCCCAGATCACTCCCGAAATCGTCGAACAGCACGGCCTCAGTGCCGAGGAATACGAACAGGTCCTCACGGCGCTGGGCCGCGAACCCAACCTGGTGGAACTCGGCATCTTCTCGGTAATGTGGAGCGAGCATTGCTCCTACAAATCGAGCCGCCTGCACCTGAAGAAGCTGCCGACCGAGGCGCCCTGGGTGATCTGCGGCCCGGGCGAGAACGCGGGCGTGATCGACATCGGCGAAGGGCCGGACGGCACGAAGCTGGCCGCCATCTTCAAGATGGAGAGCCACAACCACCCGAGCTATATCGAGCCCTATCAGGGTGCGGCCACCGGCGTGGGCGGCATCCTGCGCGACGTGTTCACCATGGGCGCGCGGCCGGTCGCCAACATGAATGCGCTGCGCTTCGGCCGGCCCGATCATCCGAAGATGAAGCACCTGGTGCGCGGGGTGGTCGAAGGCATCGGCGGCTACGGCAACTGCGTGGGCGTGCCCACGGTGGGCGGCGAAACCAATTTCCACCCGGCCTATGACGGCAACATCCTGGTCAACGCGATGACCGTGGGCGTCGCCGATCAGGACAGGATCTTCTATTCCGCCGCCACCGGCGTGGGCAATCCGATCGTCTATGTCGGTTCGAAAACCGGCCGCGACGGCATCCACGGCGCGACCATGGCCAGCGCCGATTTCGCCGAGGATTCGGAAGAGAAGCGCCCCACCGTGCAAGTGGGCGATCCGTTCACCGAAAAGCTGCTGATCGAAGCCTGCCTGGAATTGATGGCCACCGACGCGATCGTGGCGATCCAGGACATGGGCGCGGCGGGGCTGACGTCCTCGTCGGTGGAAATGGCCAGCAAGGGCGGCGCGGGCATCCGGCTCGACATGAACAAGGTGCCTTGCCGCGAAGAGGGCATGACACCTTACGAAATGATGCTGAGCGAAAGCCAGGAGCGGATGCTCATGGTGCTCAAGCCCGGCAAGGAAGCCATGGCGGAAGCCGTGTTCCGCAAGTGGGAACTGGATTTCGCGGTGATCGGCGAAGTGACCGACACCGGGCACATGGTGCTCGAATGGAATGGCGAGGCGGTCTGCGACATCCCGCTCGCCCCGCTGGCCGACAAGGCCCCGCTTTATGACCGGCCCCACCTCTCGCGCGAGGAATACAAGGCCTGGGCGCAGGTAAAGCCGCTGGGCGACATGCCGCAAAGCGCGGATATCGGCGCGGATCTGCTCAAGCTCATGGCCTGTCCCGATCTCGCCAGCCGCGCCTGGATCTGGCGGCAATACGATAGCCAGGTGGGCGCGGATACTCTGCAGAAGCCGGGCGGCGATGCAGGCGTGGTGCGTGTTCACGGCACGCGCAAGGCGCTGGCCATCAGCACCGATTGCACGCCGCGCTATTGCTATGCGGACCCTTACGAGGGCGGCAAGCAGGCGGTGGCGGAGACGTATCGCAACATCTGTGCCGTGGGCGCCCGGCCGCTGGCCATCACCAATTGCCTGAACTTCGCCAATCCGCAGCGACCCGAGATCATGGCCCAGATCGTCGGCTGCCTCGAAGGCATGAGCGCGGCCTGCCGGGTGCTGGATTACCCGATCGTCAGCGGCAATGTCTCGCTCTACAACGAAAGCAAGGCCACCGGCGGCGGCAGCGCGATCCTGCCGACGCCGGCGATCGGCGGCGTCGGGCTGCTGGAGGATTACGCCACGATGGCGACGATCGGCTTCAAGGCCGCCGGCGAGGCGATCTATCTGATCGGGCAGGAACCCTGGGCATCGCCCAACCCCGATCCGGGCCACCTGGGCCAATCGATCTGGCTGCGCGAAATCCACGGGCGCGAAGACGGCGATGCGCCACATGTGGACCTGACGCTGGAAAAAAGCTCCGGCGAACTCGTCCGCGAGCTTGTCGCCGCCGGACTGGTCAGCGCGGTGCACGATGTGTCGGATGGCGGCCTGGCCGTTACGCTGGCGGAAATGGCGCTGGCCGGAAACCTGGGCGCCAGTGCGGAAGCCCATCCGGATTATGCGCCCGCCGCCTGGTGGTTCGGCGAGGATCAGGGGCGCTATCTGGTGACCGTTCCCGATGTCGACGCCTTCCAGGCCCAGCTTGCCAAGGGCACGCGCGATGCCGACACCGCGTCCGCCGGCGTCCGCCGGATCGGCACCGTGGGCGGCGACAGCGTGCTGGGCGTCAAGCTCAGCGCCTTGCGCGAAGCCCATCAGAGCTTTTTCCGCGACTGGATGGAATCCTGAGCCCGGCCGACGCCAGCCCTTCCGACCGCCTGCTCTCGCTCGATTTGATCCGCGGGATCGCGGTCATGGGCATCTTTTCGGTCAATGTCATCGGCATGGTGATGATCGAGAAGGCTTATTTCTACCCGCCCGCTTATGGCTTCGGCGGCCTGGGCGACCGGATCATGTGGGCGGCGAACTTCATCCTGGTGGATGGCAAGTTCCGCGCGATGTTCTCCGTGCTGTTCGGCGCTTCGATGGTGCTGGTGATCGAACGCGCCGAGGCATCGGGGCGCGGCGGCTGGAACGTGCACTGGCCGCGCATGGTGGTGCTGCTGCTGTTCGGCCTGGCCCATTTCTATCTGCTGTGGTGGGGCGATATCCTGGCCAACTATGCGCTGATCGGCCTGTTCGCCTTCGTCTTCTGGCGCTTCGATGCGATCGTTCTGCTGTTCATCGCCGTGCTGGTGTTCGCCGGATATTATGGCCCGACCGCCTATGAACGCCTGGCGGCCATGCCCAAGGCCGAAGTCACGGCCCCGGCGCAAACCGGCGCGTGGGACCCTTATCATGTCACCCCGGAAGAGATCGCACGGGATGCGGCGGCGCACGCATCGATTCCCGCGCATGTCCGCGCCACGCTGGGCGATCCCAACACGGCCCTGCGGCCGATCGGATCGCTGTTTTCCTATGGGTTCGAGACCCTGGCCTTCATGCTGCTGGGCATGGCCGGCTACAAGTCCGGCTTCCTGACCGGCGCGTGGAGCCGCCGCGCCTACGCCGGAATCGCCCTGGTGCTCATCTCCGCGAGCCTGGGCCTGTTCGGCTTCGCCGCGGGGACCATCCTGCGGGCGGACTTCGATCCGCTGGTCTATGCCCCGTGGGACCAGATCTACGTCGCGCCGATGCATCCGCTGTCCGCGATCGGATACATGGCGCTGATCATGCTGATCTTCCACCGCCGGGGCGCCTTGGCGGACCGCTTCGCGGCGGTCGGCCGCGCGGCGTTCAGCAATTACCTGGGCGCCACGCTGGTCGGCACGCTGCTGTTCTTCGGCACGTTCGGCGGGCTTTACGGCACGCTGTCGCGCGGCCAGGCCTGGCTGATCGTGCCGCCGGTCTGGGCACTCATGCTGCTGTGGTCGAAATGGTGGCTCGACCGGTTCCGCTATGGCCCGTTCGAATGGGCCTGGCGCTCGCTCGCCCGCTGGGAATGGCAACCGATGCGGAAGACCGGCTGAGGATCAGCGGGCCACCCAATCCCGCTCCGGAATATCCAGCAGCTTGAGGATCGCGGTGAGATCGCCGCGGTCGATCCATCCGTTCGCCGCCGCGCGGGCCTTGGGCTTGGCGCGATAGGACACGCCATAGGTCGCCGCCTGGAGCATCGGGATATCGTTGGCCCCATCGCCCGTGGCCAGGGTGATCGCGTCGTCCCCCAGCGCCGCCGCTTCCTCCTCCAGCACCGCGGCCTTGACGGACGAATCGGTGATGCCGCCGACCAGCCCGCCCGCGAGCCGCCCCTCGCTCACCGCCAGCCGGTTGGCGACCACGCGTTCGAAGCCGAGATCGGCCGCCACGGGATCGGCGAAATGATGGAACCCGCCGGTGACCAGAACCGCCTTGCATCCGCGATGCTTCAGCGTGGCGACCAGGGTGCGGGCGCCGTCCATCGGCTGGATGCGATCGGCCAGGCAGGTGGAGATCGCCGCTTCGTCCAGCCCTTCGAGCAGGCCGACCCGTTCCCGCAAGGCGGCGGCGAAATCCAGCTCGCCCTGCATGGCCCGCTCGGTGATCGCTGCGATCTGCGGCTTGAGCCCGGCAAAATCGGCCAGCTCGTCGATGCATTCCTGGCCGATCATCGTCGAATCCATGTCGGACACGAACACCTGGGGGACCTGGATCAGGTCACGCGCGATCAGCCCGTCGCACTCCGGGAAATGCGCATCGAGCGCGCGGCGCAGCGCGGCTTCGTCATCGCCGGGAAGCATGAGCTGGAGCACGTCGGAGCAGAAATCGAGCATCACCGCCTCGGCAATGCGAATGCCATCCGCCTCCAGCGCCGCGATCGCGGCGTTCAGGCGTGTTTCCAGCGTGGCGGGGTCTGCTATCAGCCGCGCGATGAGCAACGGGCAATCTCCGGATATGAAAGCGGTGGCGCTCATCGCAGGGCCGACCGCCAGCGGCAAGAGCGATCTGGCCGTGGCCCTGGCGCTGGAACTGGCCCGGCGCGGCGCGCGCGGTGTGGTCATCAACGCCGACAGCGCGCAAGTCTATCGCGATCTCGCCGTGCTGAGCGCCCGCCCCACCGCCGAAGAGATGCAAGGGGTGGAGCACCGGCTGTTCGGCGCGTGGAACGGGGCCGATCCTTGCTCCGCCGCCGATTGGGCGGCCGCCGCCCGGCGCGAGATCGACAGCGTGCAGAGCGCGGGCGCGGTGCCGATCCTCGTCGGCGGCACCGGGCTCTATATCCGCACGCTGCTGGACGGCATCGCCCCGGTCCCGCCGATCGACCCGGCGGTGCGCGAAGCCGTCCGCGCCCTGCCCACGCCCGAAGCCTATGCCGCACTGCAAGCCGAAGACCCCGAACGGGCCGCGCGGCTGAGTGCCGCCGACAGGGCCCGGATCGCCCGCGCGCTGGAAGTCGTGCGATCGACCGGCAGGCCGCTGGCGCATTGGCAGGGGGAACGCACCGGCGGCATCGGCGAAGCGATCTCGCTGTTTCCCCTGGTGCTCCTGCCGGAGCGACAGCGGCTCTATCGCCGCTGCGACGCGCGGTTCGCGCAGATGCTGGAGCAAGGCGCCGTAGAGGAAGTGGAAACGCTGCTCGCGCGCGATCTGCCCCCTGCCCTGCCGGTCATGCGGGCAATCGGCGTGCGCGAGATCGCCGCAATGCTGAAGGGCGAATGCTCGCGCGCGGAGGCGCTGGCGCGCGGGCAACAGGCCACGCGCAACTACGCCAAGCGGCAATACACCTGGTTCAAGCATCAGCCGCCGGAGCCATGGCCACGAAGCGAAAGCGATAATTTCGTTATTGACGATCTGTTTGAAACATTGTTTCTGAATACGGGGTTGACATAACATTTAATGTCTCCTAGCCCAGCCACGACGCGGGCCGTCGCCCGTGGTAGGCTGGACAGGAGCAGCCCGGTGCGAAACGATCGCGCCGGGTTCGTTTTTTAGAAAAGTCCAAGGAAGGAAGTTAACGTGTCCGAGGAACGCAGCGGCGCTGCGATATTGGTCGAAAGCCTGGTCCGCCAGGGGGTCGAATTCGTGTTCGGCTATCCGGGCGGCGCGGTGCTGCCGATCTATGACGAGCTGTTCAGGGATCACCGGATCCGCCACATCCTGGTGCGGCATGAGGCCGGCGCGGCTCATGCCGCCGAAGGCTATGCCCGCTCCACCGGCAAGCCCGGCGTGGTGCTCGTCACCTCCGGCCCGGGCGCGACCAACGCCATCACCGGCATTGCCGATGCCTTCATGGATTCGATTCCCATGGTGGTCATCACCGGGCAGGTCGCCACCAACCTGATCGGCACCGACGCCTTCCAGGAAGCCGATACGATCGGCCTCACCCGCCACTGCACCAAGCACAACTATCTGGTGAAGGACCCGGCGGAACTGGCCGCGACGATCGACGAAGCGTTCGAAATCGCCACCACGGGCCGCCCCGGCCCGGTCGTGGTCGATATCCCCAAGAACGTCCAGGTCGCCACCGCCACGCTTTCCGACGCCGCGCCGCAGCGCCCCAAGCGCTATTCCCCGCGCACGGTCGCCGCGGCGGACGAGATCGCCGAAGCGATCGATCTGATCGCCGGGGCCGAACGGCCGGTGCTCTATACCGGCGGCGGCGTGATCAATTCCGGCCCGCGCGCCAGCGAGCTGCTGCGCGAATTCCAGCGACTGACCGGTGCGCCGGTCACCTCCACGCTGATGGGCCTGGGCGCCTTCCCTGCCGATCATCCCGATTGGCTGGGCATGCTGGGCATGCACGGCACTTACGAAGCCAACCTGGCGATGAACCAGTGCGACGTGATGGTCTGCATCGGCGCGCGCTTCGATGATCGGGTGACCGGGCGGCTCGATGCCTTCTCGCCGGATTCGAAGAAGATCCACATCGATATCGACCGTGCGTCGATCAACAAGGTCGTGCCGGTGGATCTCGGCATCGTGGGCGATTGCGCCACGGTGCTCGATCAGCTCATCGCCGCCTGGGGCAAGCGCAAGCCGCGCGATCTGGGCGCCTGGAAAGCCAGCATCGCCGACTGGAAGAAGCGCGACAGCCTGGCCTATCCCGCGCGCGCGGATGCGATCATGCCCCAGCTCGCCATCCAGCGGCTGTTCGAACTGACGCGCGAACACGATCCGATCATCACCACCGAAGTCGGCCAGCACCAGATGTGGGCGGCGCAGTATTTCGGCTTCTTCGGCCCCAACCGCTGGCTCACCAGCGGCGGCCTGGGCACGATGGGCTATGGCATGCCGGCGGCGATCGGCGCGCAGCTCGGCAATCCGGGCCGGCTGGTGATCGACATCGCCGGCGAGGCCTCGATCCAGATGAACATTCAGGAACTGGGCACCGCCAGCCAGTTCCGCCTGCCGGTCAAGGTGTTCATCCTCAACAACGAATACATGGGCATGGTCCGCCAGTGGCAGGAGCTGACTTATGAAAGCCGCTATTCCAACAGCTATTCCGACAGCCTGCCCGATTTCGTGAAGCTGGCCGAAAGCTATGGCTGGAAAGGCATCCGCATCGAAAAGGAGGCCGATCTCGACGCCGGCATCCGCGCGATGATGGAGCATGACGGACCGGTCATGGTCGATTGCCAGGTGTCCAAGGAAGCCAACTGCTTCCCGATGATCCCCAGCGGCGCGGCGCATACCGAGATGCTGCTCTATGGCGATATGGTCGCCGGTACGATGGACGATGAAGCGAAGGCCCTGGTGTGATGTGCTTCGACAAGCTCAGTATGAGCGGAATTAGCTTCAAGAACCCAGACCCGCTCGTCCTGAGCTTGTCGAAGGACACTTGCGAGAAGGCCGCATGAAAATCCAGCATAGCGATAGCGAACGCCACGCGCTCACCATCACCGTCGATAACGAGGCGGGCATCCTGGCCAAGATCGCCGGGCTGTTCACCGCGCGCGGCTATAACATCGACAGCCTGACCGTGGCCGACATCACCGAAGACCACGCGCTCAGCCGCATTACTATCGTCACCAAGGGGCCACCCCCGGTGATCGACCAGATCATTGCCCAGCTCGAACGGCTGGTGCCGGTGCACAAGGTGGTGGACCTCACCGAAGCCGGCGCGCATGTGGAGCGTGAGCTGGCGCTGGTGAAGGTCGCCGGCCGAGGCGAGAACCGGGGGGAGGCGCTGCGCCTGGCCAACCTGTTCCGCGCCAAGGTGGTCGATACTACGACCGCCAGCTTCATCTTCGAGCTGACCGGCGCGCCCGACAAGATCGACACCTTCATCGCCCTGATGCGCGAGCTGGGGCTGGTCGAAGTCGGCCGCACCGGCATCGTCGGCATGATGCGGGGGGCCGAAGGGGCTTAGTTTTTCCGCGATAACCGCAACCACTTCGTCATTCCCGCAAGGGGCGGGAGCCCAGCGAAACAAAGGACGCGCGCGCGCGGCGCTCACCTGCTAGGGGGTCCTCCTTTCGCGGGGATGACGAGAATTAGGGAAACGTGAAAATGAAAGTTTATTACGACGCCGACGCCGATCTGAACCTGATCACCGGCAAGAAGGTCGCCGTGCTCGGCTATGGCAGCCAGGGCCATGCCCACGCACAGAACCTGCGCGATTCGGGCGTGAAGGAAGTGGCCATCGCGCTGCGGCCGGGCTCGGCCAGCGCCAAGAAGGCCGAAGGCGCCGGGTTCAAGGTGCTGAGCAACCAGGACGCCGCCAAGTGGGCCGACATCCTGATGATCCTGGCCCCTGACGAACATCAGGCGGCGATCTGGGAGAACGATCTCAAGGGCAACATGCGGCCCGGTTCGGCCCTCGCCTTCGCCCATGGGCTGAATGTCCACTTCGGCCTGATCGAAGCGCCGGCCGACATCGACGTGATCATGATCGCCCCCAAGGGCCCGGGCCACACCGTGCGCAGCGAATACCTGAAGGGCGGCGGCGTGCCGTGCCTGATCGCCGTGCATCAGGACGCCAGCGGCAACGCGCATGACATCGCACTGGCCTATGCCAGCGGCGTCGGCGGCGGCCGTTCGGGCGTGATCGAGACCAATTTCCGCGAGGAATGCGAAACCGACCTGTTCGGCGAGCAGGCCGTGCTGTGCGGCGGCCTCACCCACCTGATCCAGGCGGGTTTCGAAACGCTGGTCGAAGCCGGCTACGCGCCGGAGATGGCCTATTTCGAATGCCTCCACGAAGTGAAGCTGATCGTGGACCTGATGTACGAAGGCGGCATCGCCAACATGCGCTATTCGATCAGCAACACCGCCGAATATGGTGACATCACCACCGGCCCGCGGATCATCACTGCCGATACGAAGGCGGAAATGAAGCGCGTGCTGGCCGACATCCAGGCCGGCCGCTTCGTCAAGAACTTCGTGCTCGACAACCGCGCCGGCCAGCCTGAGCTGAAGGCCGCCCGCAAGGCCGCAGCCGCTCACCCGATCGAACAGACCGGCGCCCGCCTGCGCGCGATGATGCCGTGGATCGGCGCCAACAAGCTGGTCGACCAAGAAAAGAACTGACGATCGCTCCCGCGCCATTCCGGCCATTGCTGGGATGGCGCGGGGCCCCTCGGAACGGGGCAGCGCGTGGCCCGTTTGGTGATCCGACAAGGATTGGCCATGCAACGTTTTACCGCGCCCCGTTTTTCTGTCGCTGCTGCCGTTTTGGCGCTGATGCTGGGCGCCTGCCAAGCTGGCGGCGAGCCGAGCGAACCGGCGGCGAGCCCATCGCCGGAAGCCACGGCCACGATGCCGCCGGCCGAAACCCCCTCGCCCTCGCCCTCCCCCAGCGCCGCCACTTCGGACGCCGCCGGGGATGAGTGCGGCGCGAGCAAGGTCTCCGCGCGCTGGCTCAATGCACTGCCGACGGATGATGTGAAGGCGGATATCGCCGCGAAGGTCGGCGATCGGCCGATCCGCTATTATACGCAAGGCGATCCGATCACGGCGGATTTCAATGCGGGACGCCTGAATGTGGAATCAGGGCCGGACGGGCGGATCAAGCTGTTCCGCTGCGGCTGACGGGCTCTTGCGGGGCCGAAATAGGGAATCCGAAAGGTTACGCCGTTCGGTCACAAAGCTCTGGCAAGCAAAGGGAAACCGCGCATTGCCAGGGCCGATACGCGTGAAGCCAGGGTTTACACCCCAGCAATCGCTTCGCGGTGGACATTGCCCCGCAAGCGCGCCAGATTGCCGCGCGACAATTTCCACGGGAGACCCCAAATGCGTAAATGGACCCTGCCCCTCGCCGCCGCGAGCCTGGCAGTGCTTTCGATCGGCACCCTTCAGGCCCAGAACGGTCCGCCGCAGATTCCGGGACAACTGGATCCCAGCCGCGTCCAGGCCGGCACTTACAAGACCGACAAGAATCACTCGCTGGTCGGCTGGCGCATCAATCACTTCGGCTTCAACGACTATTTCGGCATCTTCGGCGATGTCGACGCCACGCTGACGATCGACCCGGCCAATCTCTCCGCCGCCAAGGTGGATGCGACGATCCCGATCAATCCGGTGCTGGCGAGCCAGGCCCTGCGCGATCACCTGCTGCGTGACGGTCAGGACGGCAAGAAGCCCGATTTCTTCGGCTCCAAGCAGCAGCCGGCCCACTTCGTGTCGACCAAGGTCGAAGCGAACGGCAACAAGGCCACGATCACCGGCAATTTCACGCTCAACGGCGTGACCAAGCCGGTGACCATCGATGCCCAATTCACCGGCGCGGGCAACTCGATGATGGGCAACAAGCTCACCCTCGGCTTCGAAGGCACGGCCACGATCAAGCGGTCGGACTTCGGACTCACCACGTTCGTCCCCATGGTGTCGGACGAGGTGGAACTGCAGATCAGCACGGCTTTCGAAAAGCAGTGATCCCGGATGCGGGCGGCGTTTTTCGCGCCGCCCGCACTGGATTTGTTCATCACTTGCGCCTATCCTGAAGATATGTACCGCCGCGAACTCCTGTCGCTGCTTCGACTTACGCGCCCTTAGGCGTGTTCCTTGGTCCGTGCCCGATGCGCGGCCGCCCGCCTAAGGGCTCTATCAAACCCCAGTCGAAACAAAGGCCGCGAGCCAGGTAATTTTATTGCTGCGCGGCGTTCAGGCGTTAAGGCACAAACATGACGATGCTCTCAGAGCCAGGCCGAAAATACAGGCCCTTTCCCCCGGTCAACCTGCCCGACAGGCAATGGCCCAGCCGCACGATCACCCAGCCCCCGCGCTGGCTTTCCACCGATCTGCGTGACGGCAACCAGGCGATTGTCGATCCGATGGATGCGGTGAAGAAGAATCGCTTCTTCGACCTGCTGGTGCGGATCGGCGTGAAGGAGATCGAGATCGGCTTCCCCGCCGCCGGGCAGACCGAATTCGATTTCATCCAGGGCCTCGTCCATTCGGGCAGGATTCCCGACGATGTGACCGTCCAGGTCCTCACCCAGGCCCGCAAGGATCTGATCCAGCGCTCGTTCGAGAGCCTGGAAGGCGCGCGCGCCGCGATCGTCCACCTGTACAACGCGATCAGCCCCGCCTGGCGCGAGATCGTGTTCCGCATGAGCCCCGCGCAAGTGAAGCAGATCGCGGTCGACGGCGCCATGATGCTGCGTGACGAGGCGGCCAAGCGCCCGGACATCGATTGGCACTTCGAATATTCGCCGGAAACCTTCTCCACCACCGAGCTCGATTACAGCCTCGAGGTCTGCGAAGCGGTGATGGACGTGCTCCGGCCGACGAAGGAACGACCGCTGATCCTCAATCTGCCGGCGACGGTCGAGGCGGCAACGCCCAATGTCTATGCCGACCAGATCGAGTATTTCTGCCGCAACCTGCCCAATCGTGAGGCGGCGGCGATCAGCCTGCATACCCACAACGATCGCGGCACCGGCGTGGCCGCGGCCGAACTGGGCCTGATGGCCGGCGCCGACCGCGTCGAGGGCTGCCTGTTCGGCAACGGGGAGCGCACCGGCAACTGCTGCCTGGTGACAGTCGCTCTCAACATGTACACCCAAGGCGTTGACCCCGGCCTGGATTTCTCCGACATCGACGGGATCATCGAGACGGTGGAATACTGCAACGAGCTGCCTGTCCACCCGCGCCACCCTTATGGCGGCGAACTGGTGTTCACGGCCTTTTCCGGCAGCCACCAGGACGCCATCAAGAAGGGTTTCGAGGCGCAGGAACAGCGCAATGACGAGCTCTGGCGCGTGCCCTATCTGCCGATCGACCCGGCGGACCTCGGCCGCACTTACGAAGCCGTCATCCGCGTCAACTCGCAAAGCGGCAAAGGCGGCTTCGCCTGGGTGCTCGAACAGGGCCAGGGCATCAAGCTGCCGAAGAAGCTGCAGGCCGATTTCTCGCGCCATGTCCAGCACCTGGCCGACGAGCTCGGCCGCGAGCTGGATGCCGAGGATATCTGGCACACGTTCCAGCGCGCCTATTACCTGGAGGAGGAAGGCGCGCGCTTCCGGCTGGTCGATTACGAGGAAACCCGCGCCAGCGACGGCACGCGCCTGTTCGCCGGCACCATCTCCGTCGATGGGAAGCACCAGCAGGTGAGCGGGCGCGGCAAGGGGCTCGTCTCTTCCGTGCTGGCGACCTTGGGGCAGAGCTTCGGCCTGCAGATCGAAGTGGTCGATTATTTCGAGCACGCGCTGGGCAAAGGCACCGATGCCCGCGCCGCCGCCTATCTCGAATGCACGTTGCCCGATGGGCGCGCGATATGGGGCGTGGGCATCGACGAGGACGTCGCCACCGCCAGCGTCCGCGCCGTACTGAGCGCGGCCAATGTCGCTGTGCAGGAAGCCGGCCAGCGGGCGTCCGCGGCGTGATCGCCTGAACCAGGATCGTCGTTGCGGGCGCTGCAAAAGCGAGGCCCGCAATGACGATCCTTTCAGGCCAGAATGGCTATGCTCCCTCGGTCTGGAATGTGATCGCCCAGGCCCAAAGCGTCATTGCAAGCGAAGCTGGCCATAGGCACCCAGAGTGGCGCTCGCATCACCCTGGATTGGCCTATGGCCAGCTTCGCCCTCGCTACGCTCACAATACGATCCGGGGTTAGGCGATCACACTCTAAGAGCCATCGCGCTTTAAACGGGTTCCAAGGGCAGCCCTTCCGCCGGGAGTCGCTCGATCATGACGCTATCACCCGGCCGCACCACACCGCCCTCTACCACCACGGCCATCACGCCGGCCTTGCGGATCAGGGTGCCGTCGACCGCGCGTTCGAGCACGGCGGCCATCGCGCCCGGCCCGATATTCTCGTCGATCTGGCGGCATGGGTTGCGCAGGCCCGTCAGCTCCACAAGCGCATCCTGCCCCAGGCGCAATGTCGTGCCGCGCGGCAGGGCGAGGAGATCGATGCCGGCAGTAGTCACGTTCTCGCCCAGCGCGCCCGGCGCAATGGCGAACCCCGCCTGCCGCAGTTCAGCGAAGAGTTCCCCGTGGATCAGGTGCACTTGGCGCAGGTTCGGCGCATTCGGCGTCCTGGCCACGCGCGAACGGTGCTGAACCGTGGCGCCGGCATGCGCATCGCCCGCGACGCCTTGGCCGGCCACCAGTTCGATCCATTTACGCGTCGGCTTGCCGAAGCGGTGCCTGTCGTCGGCGGCGACGGCCACTACCCTCCCGTCCCCGCTCATGGCTGCGCGCTCACGCCAGCGGTGCCGGCCCAGAGCAGATCGGCCATCGCATCGAGTTCGGCGAAGTCCAGCCCTGCCCCCAGCGGGTCCTGGCGGTTGAGCCGCAAGCGCGGTCGGTCGGGGTGCAGCAAGCGCCGGCGCAAGGCGCGCTGCAACAGCGCCAATCGCATGAACGCCTGGTCCCGCTCCCGCTCCGGCACCTTGCAGCGCGAGCGGGACCATGTGCCTTCGATCTGCCCGATCCGCTCCGCCACCAGTGCGTTGTAGGCGCGGTGAGGCCCGCGATGGAGCGGCAGGCCGGTGCGCAGCGCCGCTTCGGCACTCGCCGGAAGCAGCAGTCCATTGCGGCGGAAATCGTGGAACCCCAGCCGGTCGCGGCCGATCGCATCGAACAGTGCCGCGAAGCAGCGCCGCAAGAGCAATTCCCGCGGGAGCAGGTGATGGCGCTGCATCCCGGCCTGGTATCCCGGCTCCCCACGGCGATTCACAGCCTGGAACGCAAGCCGCCGCCGGTCCGCCGGCCCGCCGCGCATCTCAGCCCCGCCACGCCCTGACAAAGCGGCGGTTGGCTGACGGCTCCAGCCGCACGCCGCCGCCATCGGGCGTCGGAATCCGTTCGGCAACCTCGATCGGGCCATGCTCGTAGAGCCAATGCAGCAGCCGCACCGCCAGCTTGGCCGCTTCCGCGCGATCGCCCACGAGTTCCGGTTCCATCCGCAATTCCTGGCCGATGAACTGGGCCATGCCTTCGCTGTGCATTCCCCCGTCCGGCGCGGTGGCCAACGCGGCGAGACAGAAAACCGGGAACACCCCGCCCGCCAGCCAGGCGTTCACCGTCTCGCGAAAACGCTCCGGCTGCGACCAGCACCGCGCGGGGTGCCACGCCACCGCCTGCACGCCGGGGAGCGCCGTGAGCTGCGCGGCGAGGGAAGCGAGCGCCTTGAGCACGGGCGGCATCCTCCCGCCCGCGGCAAGATGATGGCCGGGCCGCAAGGTGATTGCCCGCAGGCCTGCGCCATCGAGGCCAGCCGGCAGGCCAGCAAGGTGCCCAGACGCCGGCAGCGGCGCGGGATCGCCCCCCGCGAGTCCTACCAGATCGAATGTCAGCCCGTTCGCCAGCAGTTCGAGCCAGCGCGGTCCTTCCCCCTGGCCCGATGGTTCGTGGCTGATCGAAAAGGCCGAGCCGGCGCGTGACAAAGCCGCCACGCCGGCCGTATCCGGCCGCTCGCCGGCCGCGAACAGTAGCGAAGCCGCTGGTGCCAGCACCCCATCCGCCACGTCTCCCGCGCCCAAAGCAATCTCCGATGAAACCAACTCGAGTTTGGCCCGAAAGCCGATCGAGGTCGAGTCTCCGGTGCGTAATTGGCTCCGATACGGACTATTCTCTACGGGTTTCGCCCGGTGGGCCCTCGGCAGCCTGTCGATTGCGCCGCGGGCCGGCTTTGCACGGCGCGCGCCGGCGGCTAGGCTTCAACGATGGCCACCCGTCCCGCGGTATTCGGTATCGAGCGTTCGCTTTCCGGCAGGGCATGGCGCTGGCGCGGCGGGAATATGGAGCTGGATGCAGGCCCAGCGGGGCTGGAAGACGATATCGTCACCCAGCTGCTGCTGGCCCGTGGCGCGCCGCGTGAGGACCTGGCGCGTCACCGCAACCCCAGCCTGCGCAGCTTCCTGCCCGACCCATCGACGTTCAACGACATGGACCCGGCAGCCGAACGCGTGGCCGAAGCCGTGCTCGCGCGCGAAACCGTGACCGTGTACGGCGATTACGACGTGGACGGCGCGACCAGCGCGGCCCTGCTCATCCGGCTGTTCCGCATGCTGGGGCACGCGGCCGAGCCCTATATTCCGGACCGCCTGCTCGAAGGCTACGGCCCGAGCGGGGAGGCGCTGGTGAAGCTGGGCCAGCAGGGGTCGAGCCTGGTCATCACCGTCGATTGCGGCGCCATGGCGCATGAGGCGCTGGCCGCCGCCCACGCCGCCGGCATCGATGTGATCGTGGTCGATCATCACAAGTGTTCGGCGGAGCTTCCTCGTGCCTTCGCCCTGGTCAATCCGAACCGGCTGGACGAGAGCGCGGAAGCGGCCGCCCATGGGCACCTCGCGGCGGTGGGCGTGGCCTTCCTGCTGGCGGTGGCGGTGGTGCGCACGCTGCGCCGGCGCGGCTTTTTCGAAACGCGGGCCGAGCCCGATCTGATAGCGCTGCTCGATCTGGTGGCCCTGGGCACCGTGGCCGATGTCGCCGCGATTCGCGGGCTCAACCGCGCTTTCGTCGCCCAGGGGCTCAAGGTCATGGCCCGGCGCGCCAATACCGGAATCGCCGCGCTGATCGACGCCAGCCGGCTGTCCCGCCCGCCGAGCTGTAGCGATTGCGGCTTCGCCCTGGGTCCGCGAATCAACGCCGGGGGCCGCGTGGGCGAGGCGACGCTGGGCGTCCGCCTGCTGACCACCGAGGACCCGGACGAGGCGCGCGCGATCGCCCAGCAGCTCTCCCAGCTCAATGACGAGCGCCGCGCGATCGAAGCCGCGGTGCAGGAAGCGGCGGAGGAACAGCTCGCCGTCCAGCACAATCGCGCGGTGCTGACGCTGGCCGGCAAGGGCTGGCATCCAGGCGTGATCGGCATCGTCGCCGGCCGGATCAAGGAAAAGGCCGGAAAGCCCGCTGTAGTGATCGCGCTCGATGACGAGACCGGACAGGGCAAGGGTTCGGGGCGCTCGATCGCCGGGGTGGATCTCGGGGCGGCAATCATCGCCGCGCGCGACAGCGGCCTGCTGGTGGCCGGCGGCGGCCATGCGATGGCGGCCGGGCTCACCGTGGCGGCGGACAGGATCGACGCATTGGCGGAATGGCTGGACGCGCGGCTGGCAGGCGCGGTCGCCGCCGCCTCGGCGGAGCGGACGACACTGCTCGACCTGTCGGTCACTCCGCGCGGCCTGACGCCCGATCTGGTGGAAACACTGGACAGCGCCGGCCCGTTCGGCGTCGGCTGGCCCGGCCCGCGCGTGGCGGTGGGGCCGGTGCACCTGATCAAGGCCGATGTGGTCGGCAATGCCCACCTGCGGCTGGTCGCCGGCGGGCAGGACGGGGCGTCATTTAAGGCTATCGGCTTCCGCATGGCCGAGAGCGAATGGGGCCAGGCGCTGCTCCACGGGGCGCGCGGGCGGCGCCTGTGGCTGGCCGGCCGCGCGAAGATCGACGACTGGGGCAGCCGCCTCCAGGCCGAGCTCCATCTGGAGGATGCGGCCTGGGCGGATTGATGCCGCGCCGCGTGGGGCTTGACCGCACCCCCGCCCCCAACTAAGTGCGCCGCTCGCCTTCGGGCGTGGCCCCATCGTCTAGCGGTTAGGACGCGGCCCTTTCACGGCTGAAACACGGGTTCGAGTCCCGTTGGGGTCACCACCGAAGGTGACTGGAATCTGGAAAAACCGGCCCCTTCGTCTAGCGGTTAGGACGCGGCCCTCTCACGGCTGAAACACGGGTTCGAGTCCCGTAGGGGTCACCAAAATCCTCTCCCAGAGGGTTCCAGAAATGCCATAACTGGCTGATCTCTGGGGGTTTTTCGTGGTATAGGTATCCGATACAGAGCGGCCGAGTGCCGCCGGATACCACCATGTTGATAGTATATCTGATGGTAGCGCGGTCCTCCCCCGCAAGGCGGAACCGCGCGCCGAGCGCCCCAAACCCGAAAAACCCCACCGCGAGCCCGAGCGCGAGGAGCCGTCCGTACCCGGCGAATGGAACGGCCCTGTCCCGAGCTTCCTCGGCCTGTCGGCGCTCTGACTCACACGCGCGGCACAAGCCGGCCCGCCTAAAAGCCAGCCCGGCCTCGCCCAAAAGCAACCCGACCTTCGCCTCAAACCCAACCCTCGTCATTGCGAGGAGCGTAGCGACGGAAGCGAAGCTGGCCAAAGGCCAACCAATCCAGGGCGTCGGCGCAATACGCCCTGGATTGCTTTGCTACGCTCGCAATGACGAAGAGGTTGGGGCGCGGATGGCTAGCCCGACAGACATTGCTCGCCGTTGACGCCACCGCATTTCCGACTTGGCTCTCGATAGTCTCATTTTGGCCCAAACAATCCTGCCGGACAGTTGGCACTTGGATACGCAGGTCGCGACGATCGCGCTGATCCAGGCGATCGGTGGCCGCTGGAACGCGCCCGCCGCACCGGGCGAACCTCGATGAGCGGGTGCGCCGCCCCCATTGCTACTCAAAATCGCGGCAAATATAAATTTGCGCCTGAACCGTGGAAGCCAAGCGGGCCGATAAGCGTTTCCATCAATCGAAGATGCAAAGGATAGGACCATGGACCGGAATATCCTCGCAATGGCGGCTGCGGCGCTGGTTCTGCTGCCCGCGGCAAGCCAGGCCGAGTCGGCGGGGGCCGAGCCGGAGGTGCTTGGCACCTGGATCAATCCGCATCGCACGGTGAAAGTTGCGACCACCTACTGCGCCGGCGGCCTGTGCGGCTCGATCGTCTGGGCCGCGCCCGAGGCTCAGGCCGACGCACGGGACAGCGGCGTCGCCGATCTGATCGGCACGAAGCTGCTGCGCGACTATCGCGCGACGGGTCCTGGGCGATACGAGGGAACGGTCTATGTGCCGGACATGGGGCGTACATTTCATTCGAAGATCGAGCAGATCGATGCCAACAGCCTCAAGATCAGTGGCTGCATCATTGGTGGGCTTATCTGCAAGTCGCAGCGATGGCGCCGCGTCTGAGCGCGAAAAAGGTAGATGCGCCGTGGAGCGCTTCGTCCATCGCCATCGCCGACCGATCGAGACACTCGCACCAGTCGTTGGCGGCCGGGGGAGCGCCTCGTCATCCAGGCGGCAGCTTGTGCTCGCGGCATGAGCGTGGAGAGGCCCGTCTTCTATGACGCCAGCGGTCAGCGTGATCGCTGGTCGGTCCGGGGTTTCTATGCGCTCGTGATCCTCGTCGTCATCGCGTCGCTCGCCTTCGCCGCGACCGTGGTCGACGTGCCGGTTCCTCGCCCGCTCGAACTGACGATGGAACATCCCACGCCGCGGCCTCTCAAGCAGCAGATCAACCACCTGCGGCATCGCGTGGCCGCCTGGCTTCCCTCGGGCGGCGCATCGACCAGGAGCGATCCGATCACGGTCGGCTTTTACGTGCCCTGGGACGATGCCAGCCGAGCCTCGCTCGCCCGGCACATCGGTCAGCTCGACTGGGTCGTACCCAGCCTCTACGCGGTAAATGGCCCGCAACATGTCTTCACGGTGAGGCCCGACGCGAACTTCGGCGCGATCCTGGCGGCGACGCCGCGCAAACCCAAGGTGATGCCGATGGTGCAGAATGCCATCGAGGATACCTGGGACGGAGCGGGCGTCACGGCCCTGCTGCGCGATCCGAGCGCACGCGGCCGGTTCCTCGACCAGCTGTCGCAAGCATTGGCGGAGCATAGGGCGGACGGCCTCGTCTTCGATTTCGAAGCACTGCCCGCTTCGGCCCAGGCCGATTACCGCCGGTTCCTTGGTGAAGCGCGGGCGCGGTTCGCGAAGCGGGGCTGGCAGATCGCCGTTACGGTTCCGGTCGATGATCGGGCCTGGGATCTCAAGGCATACGCCGCGATCGCGGACCATCTGATCCTCATGGCCTACGACCAGCACTATCCGGGCGGGGGGGCAGGCCCCATCGCCGCGCAGCCCTGGTTCGTCGCCCAACTCGACGCCGCGATCGGCCGGGTGCCGGCAGGCAAGGCGATCGTCGCCGTCGGCAATTACGCTTATGACTGGAGCGCCACGGGCCAGGCCAAAGATCTCTCGGTGGAAGAAGCCTGGCTTACGGCCCATGACAGCGAGGCGCCGATCACCTTCGATTCCGACAGTGGCAACCCGACATTCCGCTACGAAGATGGCGGGCGGACGCATACCGTCTGGATGCTCGACGCTGCGACTGCGTGGAACCAGATCCGCGCGGCGCGGCAGAAGGGAGCCGCCGGGATTGCATTATGGCGGCTCGGTTCGGAAGATGCCGGCTTCTGGAAGGTGCTCGACGCGACGGACCGCGCGGCGACGAACCCACCGTTCCCGGACATCACCGCGCTATCCGGCGTTGGCAACGTCGACGTGGAGGGAAGCGGCGAAATCCTGCGCATTGCCGACGTGCCGACCCAGGGAAAGCGCGCCCTCCGCCTCGATGCGCGCCATCTCGTAGTCGATGAAGTCTTCAACAGGCTGCCCACGCCTTTCGTCGTGCAGCGCACCGGCTACATTCCCAGGACGGTGGCGCTGACGTTCGACGACGGGCCCGATCCTAGCTGGACGCCGCGCATTCTGGATATCCTGAAGTCACGCAAGGTCCCGGCCACGTTTTTCATGATCGGCGAGAACGCGGTCCAGCACCCGCTGCTCGTGCGCCGCGTGGCGGACGAAGGCAATGAAATCGGCAGTCACACCTTCACCCACCCCAACCTCGCCAACGTTTCGGCCAAGGGCACCCGGCTCGAGTTGAATTCGACGCAGCGCGTCCTCGAAGCCTATACCGGGCGATCGGTGCGGCTGTTCCGCGCGCCCTATTTCGGCGACGCCGAACCGACAACGACCGACGAGCTTTTGCCCGCGCTCATCGCTCAGCGCGCCGGCTACACCAATGTCGGGCTGCACGTCGATCCCGGCGACTGGCAACGACCTGGGATCGACGCCATCGTACGCGCCACCATCGATCAGGTGACCAGGGGAAAGCCCGACAGTTCCGCACAGGTGATCCTGCTCCATGATGGCGGCGGCGACCGTTCGCAAACTCTTGCGGCGCTGCCTCGGATCATCGACCGGCTCCACGCCATGGGCTATCGATTCGTGCCCGTTTCGGCGCTGGCCGGTTTGAGCCGCGATCAGGTGATGCCTCCGGTAACAGGCGCGGATCTTCTGTCCGTGCATTTCGATATCGCCTCGTTCCTCGTCGTCGCCATGCTTGGCTTCGCGCTGAAATGGATGTTCTTCGTCGCGATATTCCTCGGCCTCGCCCGCGCGCTGGTGCTCGCTGCGCTGGCGATTAGGGCGACCCGACCCAGCCATACCCCCATATCGCCGCCGCTGGCCGCCGGCCAATTCGTCTCGGTGCTGATCCCTGCGTTCAACGAGGCCACGGTGATCGAAGCCTCGGTGCGCCGGGTCCTTGCCAGCACCGGGGTGGAGGTGGAGGTTATCGTGATCGACGACGGTTCGAAGGACCAGACCAGCGCCGTCGTCAGGCGCGCTTTCTCGCGCGAGCCGCGCGTGCGGCTGCTCACGCTCGAGAACGGCGGCAAGGCGCGTGCGCTGAACCTGGGCCTGGTACGGGCGCGCGGCGCCATCGTCATCGCCCTCGATGCCGACACTCAGTTCGAGCCGGACACGATCGCCCGGCTGACGCGATGGTTTGCCGACCCGGCGATCGGCGCGGTGGCCGGCAACGCCAAGGTCGGCAACCGCATCAATCTCGTCACCCGCTGGCAGGCGATCGAATATGTGACCGCGCAGAATCTGGAGCGCCGCGCGCTTGCGCAGTTCGATGCGATCATGGTGGTGCCCGGCGCGGTAGGGGCCTGGCGCAAGGCTGCGCTCGACGACGTCGGCGGATATCCCACCGATACGCTGGCCGAAGACCAGGATCTGACGATCGCCATCCAACGGCGGGGCTGGCGGGTCACTTACGACAGCGACGCGGTGGCCTGGACCGAAGCGCCCGAAAGCTTCCGCGCGCTCGCCAGACAGCGGTTTCGCTGGGCCTATGGAACCTTGCAGTGCCTGTGGAAACACCGCGCGGTATGGAAGCAGGGCCGTCCCGCCGGCTTGGCTTACGTCGGCATGCCGCAGGCCTGGGTTTTCCAGATCGGCTTCGCGGTGATCTCGCCGCTGATCGACCTCGCTCTGGTGGTCAGCCTGGCGGATACGATTGTGCGGGTCATGCAACATGGTTGGGCTCAGACCCAGAGCGACGTGTTGCGCATGGGGGTTTATTGGTTGATCTTCACCCTGGTCGATGTCGTGTGCGGCTGGATCGCCTATCGGCTCGAGCCGCGTGAAGGGCGCTATCCGGCTCTGCTCCTCGTCGCGCAACGGATCGTCTATCGGCAACTGATGTACGGGGCGGTCGTTCGCGCGGTCGCCAGTGCCCTGCGCGGTCCCTGGGTGGGCTGGGGCAAGCTCGAACGAACCGGCCGGGTCGAGACCCAACAACCATGAACGGGGAGCGCCACCTGCCTTCGCGGCGTAGCGGCGCTGGCCGGCTGAGGCGGGTCGCGGTGATATTGGCGGCGCTTGCGCTGCTTTTTGCCGGCTTCCTTGCCTATATCGGCTATTTTGGCGGTCCCGTGTTCGTGAGCGTCGCCGCGACCGCCGCGCCGCGTCCGGCCGAACGGGGCCTCGGCGCGGTGCTGTTGTCCGGCGACATGGGCTTTCATATCGGGATGGGGCCCCGTATCGCGCGCCGATTGGCGGCGGACGGCATTCCCGTGATCGGCGTCAATTCGCTCACGTACTTCCGGACACGCAGATCACCCGCGGAGAATGAGGCGCTGATCGAACAGGCAGTGCATCGCGCACTTGGCCAGCCCGGCGTCCGGCGCATCGTGCTGATCGGTCAATCCTTTGGCGCTGATATGCTGCATGCCGGCCTGTCGACGCTGCCGCAGGCATTGCGGGACAAGATATCGCTAGTCGTGCTGATCGTCCCTGGCGATACCATCGAATTCCGCGCCTCGCCTTCCGAGTTGTTCAGCTTCGACCCGCCCGACGCGCCTGCCATGCGGAGCGCCCGGAAGCTGGACTGGGTGCCGGTGATCTGCATCAACGGCGCGGAGGAGGAGCATAGCCTTTGCCCGTTGCTGGCCCTGCCCAATGTGACGCACGTGACGCTGCCAGGCGGGCACCTACTGCGACGGGATGTCGATGGATTGTATTCCGCGCTACGCCGGGCAATCCGCGCGATGGACGGACACCCCATTGAGCGACTGCCGCATGGCTGAGGTCGCGGCCCAACGGCTTCGCAAACTGTGGATGCACTATCGCGCCGCGATCACCATCGGCGTCGTCCTGCTGATGATGCTTCTGGGGCTAGGGGCGCTCCATCAACTTACCCGTGAAATCCATCTGGCCGATGTTCGAAGCGCCTTTCATACCATATCGTCCTGGCAGGTGCTGGCGGCGCTGCTCCTGACAGGCACAAGCTATCTCGCGCTCACCTTCTATGATGTGCTGGCGCTGCGTATCATCGGGCGACCGCTGCCATGGCGAACCGCAGCGCTCGCATCCTTTACAAGCTACACGCTCAGTCACAATCTCGGGCTTTCGCCCATCACGGGCGGATCGGCCCGATACCGCATCTATACCGTCGCTGGACTAGACGGCCCCGATGTCGCGCGCATCATCGCGATCGCGGCAATGACGTTCTGGATGGGGGTGTTCGCGGTTGCCGGCCTGGCATTGTTGTTCAACGCACAGCCCATCGCATTAGGCACGGTTCGCTTACCTGCGGACCTCGCGCCCATAATGGGCGCCCTGGCGCTGCTGTTGATCGTTGCCGCGATTGCCATCTGCGCGTTCGGCCCGCGCATGCTTTCCCTGTGGGGATGGAAGGTACCGCTCCCCCGTCCATGGCAGGCATTGGCCCAGATCGGCATCGCCTGCGTTGACCTTGCCGCCGCGTCGACCGCACTGTTCGTGCTGGTGCCGGGAGCCGATCCCGCGCTGCTGCCGAACTTCGTCCTGGCTTATGCCCTGGCGATCATCGTCGCGCTGATCAGCCACGTGCCCGGCGGCATCGGCGTTTTCGAAGCGACCGTGATCGCGCTTCTGCCCGCCGACAATACCGCGCTTCTGGCTGGATTGATCGCTTATCGGGTCATTTATTACCTGTTGCCATTCGGCTGTGGCGTCACCTTGCTGGCACTGCACGAAGGTCGCCGCTGGCGCAAGCCGGCCAGGCATGCGCTCGCCGGTGCGCAAGCGCTGGGGATGGCAATCACGCCCTCGTTGATGAGTGCGGCGAGCTTTGGGGGGGGAGCGATCCTTCTCCTGTCAGGCTCGCTGCCGGCATCACACTCTCGATTGCAGCTTCTCACCGCCTTCGTGCCGCTACCCTTTGTCGAGGCCTCTCATATCGCCGCCAGCATTGCCGGCACCGGGCTGCTGCTGCTCGCGCCGGGCCTTTACCACCGGCTTGACGGCGCCTTCATCCTGACGCGCGCCCTGCTAGTGGCGGGGGGAGTGTTCTCCATCATCAAGGGGATCGACTATGAAGAAGCGCTGGTGTGCTTCGCGATCGCCGGCTTGCTGCAATGGACTCGCCCGGCCTTTTATCGCCGCACGGCGTTGACCAGCCAACCGCTGTCACCAACCTGGCTGATATGCGTTGGCACCGTGCTTGGCCTGGCGCTGTGGACTGGCTTGTTCGCCTATAAGCATGTCGATTATCGCAACGCGCTGTGGTGGCAATTAGCGTGGCACGGCGATGCTTCGCGCTTTCTTCGTGGGAGCCTCGGCGTCGGAATGGTGCTCGCTGCCGCGGCGCTCTGGCGGCTGCTGGCCTCGTCAGGACGCGTCGCGCCTCAAATCCATACCGATCCAGCGGATATCGACCGCATATTGGCCACCGCCACGCGAACAGACGCCATGCTGGCCTTGACGGGCGACAAGCGCTTTCTCCTTTCACCTGCGCGCGATGCCTTCCTGATGTACCAGGTGCACGGCGCCAGTTGGATCGTGATGTCCGATCCCGTCGGCCCGCGCGAGCGCTGGCCGGATCTTCTATGGGCGATCCGTGCCAGTTCGGACGCGGCCCAGGGACGGCTGCTTCTCTATCAGATCAGTGCTGATACGCTCGAAATTGCGATCGAACTCGGCTTGCAGATCATCAAGTATGGCGAGGAAGCCCTGGTCGATCTGACCACCTTCTCGCTGGAGGGCGTGGGGATGCGCGCGCTGCGCCAGAGCGCTCGTCGCGCCGCACGCGAGGGCGCGACATTCGAGATCTGCCCCGCGGGCGACGTGCCCCGGCTCCTTCCGGAACTGAAGCGCATTTCCGACGCTTGGCTGCAAGCCAAGGAGCAGAAGGAAAAGGGCTTCAGCCTCGGCCGTTTCGACCCCGGCTATCTTGCGCGTTTTGATTTCGCGCTTGTTCGCCATCACGGGACGATTGTCGCCTTCGCGAATATTCTCGCGACAGCCAACCGCAACGAATTGTCCGTAGACCTCATGCGACACCGGGACGACATGCCGCGAGGGACAATGGATTTCCTGTTTGCCCATCTGATGCAATGGGGAAAAGACAAAGGATTCCAGCGTTTTTCGCTCGGTCTCGCACCCTTGTCGGGGATAGAGGCGCACCATCTCTCGCCAAACTGGGCCAAGGTCGCCGCGCTCGCCTTCAGTCATGGCGAAAGGATGTATAGCTTCAAGGGATTGCGCGCATACAAGGCAAAGTTCGCGCCGCGGTGGGAGCCCCGCTACATCGCGGGCCCACACGGACTAGGCCTTTTCCAAAGCCTGATGGCGCTGAATCAGCTGATCAGATCAATGCCTGCCAAAGAGCGCTGATACCTACCGTTCAGACGACGCCGCGCGTCACAAACTCGGCAGCGGGCAAGCGAACAACCCTGAACGTCTATGGACCACCGCTTGAAGATTATTCCTGCCTCGCCCGCGTATGGCGCGTGCTGATAGCGACTTGGCAAATCGGCTTGTTCGATGCACATTTGATCAAGCAGAACATATCGGCTTTCAGTCCTGGTTGAGGGGACCCACGTCATGCGCCTGCCATCTCGCCTGTTTATGCTTTCGCTGGTTCTTCCGCTGTCACTGGGGGCGGGGCCGGGGGCTTATGCCCAGGACAGCCATGCCCACGACCCAGCGGATGGGGGCGTGGACGCGGGGGCGGATACGTCTCCTGTGGCGATGAGGCGGCTGGTGTGGTCCGATCCGGCGGCCTGGCCTGACGGGAAGGTGCCGGGCAAGGGCGATGCGGTAGTGATCGGGCGGGACATGGATGTCGTCCTCGACGTCGTCCCGCCGGCCTTGCGCAGCGTGACCATCGACGGCAAGCTCAGCTTTGCCGACGATCGCGATCTCGCCCTGGAGACCGAGTGGATCTATCTGCGGCGCGGCGAGCTGCGGATCGGCAGCGAGGGCAAGCCTTACAAGCACAATGCCACGATCACCCTGACCGACAACGTTCCCGATGAAGACATCAATACCATGGGGGACCGGGGCATCCTGGTCATGGGCGGCAAGCTGGAGCTGCACGGCGACCGCGAGCATACCTGGACCAAGCTTTCCAGCACCGCCAAGGCCGGCAGCACGAAGATCGAGGTGCTGGATGCCGGCGGCTGGCGCAAGGGCGACGAGATCGTCCTGGCCTCGACCGACTTCGATCCGCGGCAGGCGGAAAAGCGCACGATCACCGCCATCCGCGGGAACGCGATCACGCTCGATAAGCCGCTCGACTACATGCACTTCGGCGAGATCACCTTCGGCGTCGACGAGCGCGGCGAAGTGGGCCTGCTGACGCGCAACATCCGCATCCAGGCTTCGGACGATGCGGAGAAGACGTACTTCGGCGGGCACATCATGGCGATGCTCCAGTCCGATGTGCACATCTCAGGCGTCGAGCTCTCCCGCATGGGCCAGCACCTGCACCTGGCCCGCTATCCGATGCACTGGCACCTGGTGGGCGACGGCCAGGGGCAGTACATCCAGAATTCCTCGATCCACGACACCTACAGCCGCTGCGTCACCGTGCACGGCACCAATAACGTGCGGGTCGAAAACAACGTCACCTTCAACACCGTGGGCCACTGCTTCTTCCTCGAAGACGGCGTCGAAACCGGAAACCAGATCGTCCACAACCTCGG
>Ga0182742_1001150_pt1 | contig 35546 bp, 33 predicted proteins | sample eDN5th37CBELigMG_FD_128880 | JGI IMG/M metagenome (GOLD analysis project Ga0182742, IMG submission 128880) | Enriched Miracle-Growth compost microbial communities from Emeryville, California, USA - eDNA 5th pass 37_C BE-Lig MG (version 2)... ... | reverse complement strand
GAAGTTAAGCTCTTCAGCGCCGATGGTAGTTGGGGGTTTCCCCCTGTGAGAGTAGGACGTTGCCAAGTAAAAAGAGGAAAAAAGATCAGTAGAGATACTGGTCTTTTTTGTGTGTTAAACAAATTATTTCTCAAAACCGAAGGTTTTTCCGTAAAGATGTAGAGACAAAGTATACCTATTAGCCTGAGGCTTGGGAGAAGCAAGAAGATCTAGGAAGTGCAGAGAGAGAAGACCGGAATGTGCGTAGTTGGCACATGAGGATCTGAACGAACAAGTTGACGCGGAGATTCGCCGCTTATCGCAAGCCGAAATCCGAACACGGAAGTTAAGCTCTCAGCGCCGATGGTAGTTGGGGGTTTCCCCCTGTGAGAGTAGGACGTTGCCAAGTAAGAAGAGGAAGAAAAGATCAGTAGAGATACTGGTCTTTTTTGTTTGAATAAAACAAAGCCTTTAAAAGCTTAGCAAAAAACCAACTTTTTACAATAATATGTTATATTAAAGAAAACATATAGGCGGGTGCGAAATGGAGAGAAGAAATCATTGGGATGCGAATTTATATGATAAGCATCATTCATTTGTCTCTGAGTATGGACAAGATTTAGTAGAGCTGTTAAATCCTATGCAAGATGAGAGAATACTTGATGTTGGATGTGGAACTGGCGATTTAATGAGTATATTGGATCGCTTAGGGGTATCTGTTTTAGGTGTGGATCAATCTGAGCCGATGATAGTGAAAGCTAAAGAAAAGTATCCACAATTAAACTTTGAAGTTAGAGATGTGTTGGAACTAGGTTTTAAAGAAGAGTTTGATGCTGTTTTTTCAAATGCTACTTTACATTGGGTAAAAGAGCCAATGGTAGCTTTAGAAAAGATGTTTGAAAGCTTAAAGGCAGGAGGACGTTTTGTTGCAGAATTTGGGGGTGCTGGTAATGTTGAGCTGATTTTGAACGAGTTTAGAAATCAGTGTGAAAAGGAGGGGTATCCTGTAACAAGTGAATCGCTTCCATGGTATTTCCCTAGTATTGGTGAATATACATCATTAATGGAGAAAGTTGGTTTTAAGGTGACATATGCGGTACATTTTAGTAGACCAACAGCTCTTGATGGTGAGGAAGGGCTTAGAAACTGGATACGAATGTTTATGTCGGATTTTCTACGTTCATTGCCTGATGAAGTTGAAATGAAGGTGTTAGAGAATGTAGAAAATAGCTTGCGTTCCATTTTATATAAGAATCAGCAATGGGAAGCAGATTATAAACGTATTAGAGTTATGGCTTTTAAGTAGGAAAATAAGTAACGTTTTATGTTTTATAACCTAACCAAAAGAAAAACTAAATATTGAATTTTTTGATATTGTGAATGATGATTAAGGATTTCCTTAGTTAATCATTCTTTTTTATTTGCTAAAATAGTCACTTTTGATATAAAGGATATCTTTACATAAATAGTGGTAGAATGTAGAATACATAGAACTGTGAGCATGGAGGTAAGAGCATGACATCTAAGCCAAAAAAGAAAAAGTTTATTGTTGAGGAAAATGAAACAATTGATGATTGTCTCGACAGGATGAGTAAGGAAGGGTATATGCCGGTTAGAAGAACAGAACAGCCAATTTTTAAGGAGGAGATCCGGAATAATGTGGTTGAACAGGTCCCGTGTGGAAGAATGATTACATTTGAAGGAAAACTTCTGTAAAAACCGAACAATAAGGAACTATTAAAAAAAATCGTTCGATTTTACGTTGACATGGGATAGCTTCATTGTTAATATAAACATGTAAATAATTAATTTAAAATATACCTCATATATAATTGGGAATATGGCCCAGAAGTTTCTACCCGATGACCGTAAATTATCGGACTATGAGGGAAAGTGTATATACGAATCGGAAATAGACAAATCCGAGCTCGATATATCTAACTTTCTCTACTAGTTGAGAAGGTTAAATATCGAGCTTTTTTGTTATTAAGATTTTTTATAAAGGTGGGGAAAGAATGAATCCGATGGTTGGAGTCATAATGGGAAGTACCTCTGACTGGGACACGATGAAATTTGCATGCGATATACTGGAGGAGCTTAGTATTCCGTATGAGAAAAAGGTAGTTTCTGCACATCGTACACCAGATTATATGTTTGAATATGCTGAGAATGCTAGAAGCAGAGGTTTAAAGGTTATTATTGCCGGTGCAGGCGGGGCAGCCCATTTACCAGGTATGGTTGCGGCAAAAACAACTCTGCCAGTCATTGGTATTCCTGTTCAGTCAAAGGCTTTAAATGGTCTTGATTCATTATTATCAATTGTTCAAATGCCAGGTGGTGTTCCTGTTGCAACTGTTGCCATTGGCAAAGCTGGAGCAACAAATGCAGGATTATTGGCTGCAGAGATCTTGTCCACAAATGATCAAGCATTAGCTGATAGACTAGATACGAGAAGAGAAGAATTACGATTAAAAGTTTTGGAGAGCAGTGATGAGCTTGACTAATCAAACGATTCTACCAGGCAGTACAATTGGCATCATCGGTGGTGGACAGCTTGGGAGAATGATGGCCATTGCAGCAAGACAACTAGGCTATCGTATTGCTGTATTAGATCCGACAAAAGACTGTCCTTGTGGTCAAATTGCTGATATCGAAATAACAGCTAGCTATGATGATCTTGATGCAATTAAAGAATTAGCTAAGGTAAGTGATGTTATAACATATGAGTTTGAGAACATTGATTACACAGCTTTACGTTGGTTAGAAGAGCATGCATCATTACCACAGAAGAGTTCATTGCTTTTGCTAACACAGGATCGGGAAACAGAAAAAGCTGCGATTGTAAATGCAGGGTGCCAGGTTGCACCATATGAGATTATCCATTCCGCAGAAGAACTGCAAAAGGCAGTAGAAGTGCTTCAGTATCCATGTGTCTTAAAAACGTGCCGTGGTGGTTATGATGGTAAAGGACAAGTCGTGCTTCGCATGGATAAGGATCTCTCAAAAGCTGAGGAGCTGCTAGTTCATGGAACATGTATATTAGAAAAGTGGGTTCCTTTCGAAAAGGAAATTTCAGTAATTGTGACGAGATCGGTTAATGGAGAAACAAAGACGTTCCCAGTAGCTGAAAATATTCATAAAGACAATATTTTATACCAAAGCATTGTTCCTGCCAGAGTATCGGATCGTGTCATTCAGAAGGCGGAAGAGCTTGCTATTAAACTATCAAATAGTTTTGAACTTGTTGGAACACTTGCCGTTGAAATGTTTTTAACAGACAATGACGAAATTTATATAAATGAGTTGGCACCACGCCCGCATAACTCGGGTCATTACACCATTGATCTATGTGAAACAGATCAGTTTGAACAACATATACGTTCTGTATGTAATCTTCCTTTAGGGCAAACCAAGCTATTACAAAGTGGTATGATGGTTAATCTTTTAGGAGAGGATTTAACAATAGTAAGTGAGCATCTTACCCTGCTGAAACATGCTAAGCTTCATCTTTATGGCAAAAAAGAGCCTGCCTCTAAGCGTAAGATGGGGCATATAACATTTATTATTGAACCAATTCAGGATAATATAGAAAAGATTAATAAAATATGGGGTCAAAATTGAACGGAGGCAAAAGAAATGATTGAACGTTATACAAGACCAGAAATGGGTGCAATTTGGACGGAAGATAACAAATTTAAGGCATGGTTAGAGGTTGAAATTCTTGCATGTGAAGCCTGGGCAGAGCTTGGTGTTATTCCAAAAGAAGATGTGGCACTGCTTCGTGAAAATGCATCATTTGATGTGAATCGCATAAATGAGATTGAGCTAGAAACTCGTCATGATGTTGTAGCCTTTACAAGAGCAGTATCTGAGACTCTTGGCGAAGAGCGTAAATGGGTTCATTACGGTTTAACATCAACAGATGTTGTTGATACAGCTTTATCATATTTATTAAAGCAAGCGAATGATATCTTATTGAAAGATATTGAGAACTTTATCCAAATATTAAAAGAGAAAGCTCAAGAGCATAAATATACAGTCATGATGGGACGTACTCATGGTGTTCATGCTGAACCAACAACATTTGGATTGAAGCTTGGCTTATGGTATGAAGAAATGAAGCGTAATTTAGATCGTTTCAAACGTGCTGCAGAAGGCGTTGAGTACGGAAAAATCTCTGGCGCAGTAGGAACGTATGCAAATATCGATCCATTTGTTGAAAAATATGTTTGTGAAAAGCTAGGAACAAAACCAGCTCCAATCTCAACACAAACCCTTCAACGTGATCGTCATGCTGATTACATGGCATCCATCGCACTTGTAGCAACATCAATCGAAAAATTCGCTGTTGAAATTCGCGGGTTACAAAAGAGTGAGACTCGTGAAGTGGAAGAGTCTTTTGCAAAAGGTCAAAAAGGGTCTTCAGCCATGCCGCACAAACGTAATCCTATTGGTTCAGAAAACATGACTGGTCTTGCGCGTGTTATTCGCGGTTATATGTTAACAGCTTATGAAAATGTTCCATTATGGCATGAAAGAGATATTTCTCACTCTTCTGCTGAGCGTATTATCTTACCGGACGCTACGATTGCTCTTAACTATATGTTAAATCGTTTTGGTAACATCGTGAAAAACTTAACGGTTTTCCCGGAAAATATGAAGCGTAATATGGATCGTACACAAGGTCTTATTTACTCTCAACGTGTCCTACTTGCTCTCATTGATACTGGGATGACTAGAGAAGAGGCATATGATCTAGTTCAACCAAAAGCAATGGAAGCTTGGGAAAAACAAGTACCTTTCCGTGGTTTAGTAGAAGCTGAAGAAAAAATTACTTCAAGACTCTCAGAAGAAGTCATTGCTGATTGTTTCGATTATAACTATCACTTAAAAGGTGTAGATGCAATTTTTGAACGTCTTGGTCTTTAAAAAATAATAGCAAGGGCTTAAACAAGTCCCTTGCTATCTCTTTGAACAAAAACATAGGTAAGAAAATCTGACAGAACATAATCTAAAGGTTCCCAATATTCAGTTTTAGGAGGGCTTTCATGAGCACAGAAAAGCTTGAGTTACTATATGAAGGTAAAGCTAAACAGATTTTTAAAACAAACGAACCTAATATTCTATGGGTCTCTTATAAAGATTCCGCTACTGCTTTTAATGGTGAGAAGAAGGAAGAGATTACTGGTAAAGGGCGATTAAATAACGAAATTTCCACATTGATTTTTGAAAAGCTAACAGCAAATCATATTGAAAACCACTTTGTAAAAAGACTGTCATCAACAGATCAGCTTGTGAAAAAAGTAACGATTATTCCTTTAGAGGTCGTTGTAAGAAATGTTGTAGCAGGAAGCCTTTCTAAACGAATTGGTATTGAAGAAGGAACAGAGATTACTAATCCTTTAGTGGAGTTTTACTATAAAGACGATGACTTAGGCGATCCACTCATTACAGAAGATCACATTGCTTTATTAGAATTAGCTACGCCAGAACAGGTTCAAACATTGAAAACTCTTGCCAAGCAAGTCAATGAAGTGCTTAAGGCTCATTTTCTTTCCTGTGATATACGCCTAATCGATTTTAAATTAGAGTTTGGTATGACAGAGGAAGGAAAAATTATTCTTGCAGATGAAGTATCACCTGATACATGCAGATTATGGGATATCAACACAAATGAAAAGTTTGATAAAGATGTTTTCCGTAGAAATATTGGAAGTTTAACAGATGCATATGAAGTAATTTTAACTAGACTTGGAGGCCAATCAACATGTACAAAGTAAAAGTTTATGTCACGTTAAGAGAAAGTGTATTAGATCCACAAGGGAGTGCGGTAAAGAGTGCATTACACAGCATGGACTACAATGAAGTTCAAGATGTTCGTATCGGGAAATATATGGAGTTAACGATTGAGAAATCAGATCGCGATTTAGATACAGCTGTTCGTGAAATGTGTGAAAAATTACTTGCTAATACAGTGATTGAAGACTTTAGCTATGAGGTACAGGAGGTTGTCACAAAGTGAAATTCGCTGTGATTGTATTTCCAGGATCTAATTGTGATGTTGATATGTATCATGCAATTAAAGATGAGCTCGGTGAAGAAGTGGAGTATGTATGGCATGATGAAACAGATTTAAGCCGATTTGATGGAATTCTTCTACCTGGTGGTTTTTCATACGGAGATTACTTACGCTCAGGAGCTATTGCCCGCTTCTCAAATGTAATGAAGGAAGTCGTGAAAGCTGCTGAAGCTGGTAAACCTGTACTAGGTGTATGTAATGGATTCCAGATTTTATTAGAGGTAGGATTACTTCCCGGTGCTATGAAACGAAATGAAAACTTAAAGTTTATGTGCAGACCAGTTAATTTAAAGGTTGCAAATAATGAAACAGCCTTTACTTCAGCTTATGCTAAGGATGAGGTTATCTCAATTCCGATCGCACATGGAGAAGGGAACTATTATTGTGATGAGCAAACACTACAAACGCTTAAAGAAAACAATCAAATTGTGTTTACGTACGAAACGAATCCAAATGGCAGCCTAGTTGATATTGCAGGTATTACGAACGAGCGCGGAAATGTATTAGGAATGATGCCTCACCCTGAGCGTGCTGTTGATGAGCTATTAGGAAGTGCAGACGGATTAAAATTATTTCAATCAATCGTAAAAAACTGGAGGGAATCTCATGTCACTACTGCTTGAACCAACTAACCAGATGATAAAAGATGAAAAAATCTACAGACAAATGGGTGTAAGTGATGACGAGTTTGCTCTAATTGAAAAAATTATTGGACGTCTTCCAAATTACACAGAGATCGGTATATTTTCAGTAATGTGGTCTGAGCACTGCAGTTACAAAAACTCTAAACCAATTCTTAAAAAATTCCCTGTGACAGGTGAAAAAGTATTACAAGGTCCTGGTGAAGGTGCAGGGATTGTTGATATCGGTGACAATCAGGCGGTTGTATTTAAAATTGAAAGTCATAACCACCCTTCAGCAATTGAGCCTTATCAAGGTGCAGCAACAGGTGTAGGTGGAATTATCCGTGATGTTTTCTCAATGGGAGCAAGACCGATTGCAATCTTGAATTCACTTCGCTTTGGAGAACTAGAAACACCTCGAGTGAAATACTTATTTGAAGAGGTTGTTGCAGGGATTGCTGGATATGGTAACTGTATCGGTATTCCAACAGTAGGTGGAGAAATTCAATTTGATGATTCATATGAGGGAAATCCACTGGTTAACGCAATGTGTGTTGGGTTAATTAATCATGAAGATATTAAAAAAGGTCAGGCTAAAGGCGTTGGCAACACAGTTATGTATGTGGGTGCTAAAACTGGTCGTGATGGAATTCATGGAGCAACATTTTCTTCTGAAGAATTAACCGACGATTCTGGTGCAGATCGTTCAGCAGTACAAGTTGGCGATCCATTTATGGAGAAGCTTTTATTGGAAGCTTGTCTTGAAGTTGTAAAAAATGATGCACTAGTTGGTATACAAGATATGGGGGCAGCTGGATTAACTAGTTCATCTGCTGAGATGGCAAGTAAAGCCGGATCAGGTATTGAAATGAATCTTGATTTAATCCCACAACGTGAAACAGGTATGTCCGCATATGAAATGATGCTTTCTGAATCACAAGAAAGAATGCTGCTAGTTATCGAAAAAGGAAGAGAGCAAGAAATTGTTGACCTTTTTGAAAAATATAATTTAGAAGCTGTGACAGTAGGTAAAGTAACAGACGATAAAATGCTTCGTCTTTTCCATAACGGTGAAGTGGTTTGTGAGCTTCCAGTAGACGCACTTGCTGAAGAAGCACCTGTTTACCACAAGCCTTCTAAAGTACCGGCATATTTTGAAGAGTTCCAACAAATGAACGTTGCACCACTTCAAGTAGATAATTATAAAGAAACACTTCTTAATCTATTAAAACAACCAACGATTGCTTCAAAAGAATGGGTTTATGACCAATATGATTACATGGTACGTACGAATACTGTTGTAGCACCTGGTTCTGACGCAGCTGTTGTACGTATTCGTGATACGAAAAAAGCATTAGCTATGACAACTGACTGTAACTCTCGTTATCTATATCTAGATCCGGAAGTTGGCGGAAAAATTGCTGTCGCTGAAGCTGCACGTAACATTGTTTGTTCAGGAGCAACTCCTTTAGCAATTACAGATAACCTAAACTTCGGTAACCCTGAAAAACCGGAAATCTTCTGGCAGATTGAAAAAGCTGCAGACGGTATTAGTGAAGCTTGTCGTGTATTAAATACACCTGTTATCGGTGGTAACGTTTCTCTATACAACGAAACAAATGGAACAGCAATCTATCCAACTCCTGTCATCGGAATGGTTGGATTAATTGAAGATACAGATTATATTACAACTCAAGATTTCAAATCAGCTGGAGATCTAATTTATCTAGTAGGTGAAACAAAAGCAGAATTCGGTGGTAGTGAACTTCAAAAGCTTACACACGGAAAAATCTTTGGTCAATCACCTGAGCTTGATTTAGACAAAGAAAGCAAAGTACTAGGCCAGCTTTCAGCAGCAATCCGTGCGAAGTCTGTTGCATCTGCACACGATGTTTCTGAGGGTGGAGTCGCGGTTGCATTAGCTGAACCATTATTCGGCGACAAAGGACTAGGTGCGGAAGTAGCTCTATCAGGTGATGCAACTGCAGCACTATTTAGTGAATCACAAACAAGATTCGTTGTTTCAGTGAAAAAGGAAAACAAAGAAACATTTGAGCAATTAGTTGAAGCGGTTTGTATCGGGGAAGTAACAAACTCTGGTAACCTAGTTATTAAAAATGAACAGGATGAAACACTTGTCGATGCATCTGTTGAAGAATTAAAAGATGCATGGAAAGGAGCAATCCCATGCTTGCTGAACTCAAGGGATTAAACGAAGAATGTGGTGTATTCGGAATCTGGGGTCACCCGGAAGCAGCACAAATTACGTATTATGGCTTGCATAGTCTCCAGCATAGAGGTCAAGAAGGTGCAGGGATTGTGACAAGTGATGGTGAGAAACTAACTGGTATGAAAGGGTTAGGACTTATCAATGAAGTATTTGCAAACGGGAAATTAAAAGAGCTATCCGGTAAAGCGGCGATCGGCCATGTTCGTTATGCAACAGCAGGTGGAGGCGGATATGAAAATGTTCAGCCTTTGCTTTTTAAGTCACATAGCGGAAGCTTAGCTCTTGCACATAACGGAAACCTTGTGAATGCAACACAGGTTAAACATCAGCTTGAAAGCCAAGGGAGTATTTTTCAAACAACTTCTGATACAGAGGTATTAGCACATCTAATTAGAAGAAGCGGCTATCAGGATATGAAAGAAGCTGTAAAAAATGCCTTAACGATGATTAAGGGAGCATATGCATTTTTAATTATGACGGAAAATGAAATGATGGTTGCTCTAGATCCTAATGGATTACGTCCACTGTCTATTGGAGTCATGGGAGATGCGTATGTTGTTGCATCTGAAACATGTGCATTTGATGTGGTTGGGGCAAAGTACGAAAGAGACGTTCAACCTGGTGAGCTTTTGATTATCAATGATGAAGGAATTCGCTCTGAGCGCTTCTCTATGAATATCAACCGTTCAATATGCAGCATGGAATATATTTACTTCTCACGTCCTGACAGTAATATTGATGGCATTAACGTTCATACAGCACGTAAAAACCTTGGTAAACGCTTGGCTGTTGAATCAGAAGTGGATGCCGACGTTGTAACAGGTGTACCTGATTCAAGTATTTCAGCAGCAATCGGTTTTGCTGAATTAACTGGAATCCCTTATGAGTTAGGTTTAATTAAAAATAGATATGTAGGCCGAACGTTTATTCAACCTTCACAATCATTACGTGAGCAAGGTGTAAAGATGAAGCTTTCTGCTGTTCGCGGTGTTGTTGAAGGGAAGCGTGTTGTCATGGTTGATGATTCGATTGTACGTGGAACAACAAGTAAACGTATTGTGAATATGCTTCGTGAAGCAGGGGCAAGAGAGGTTCATGTGCGTATCAGTTCACCGCCAATCGCAAATCCATGTTTCTATGGAATTGATACTTCTACACATGAGGAACTAATTGCTTCTAATCATTCAGTGGAAGAAATTAGGCAAATTATTGGGGCCGATAGCTTGGCTTTCTTAAGTGTTGAAGGCTTACTTGAAGGTCTTGGGCGGCCATATGAAGGTGAAACAAGAGGTCAATGCTTAGCTTGCTTCACAGGTCGTTATCCTACTGAAATTTATGCAGATACCGTTTTACCGCATGAAAAAGCGTAAATAGAAAAAATGTGATAGGAATCGAATGCTCGATTCCTGTCTTACTTTAAAGTACAAAGTGGTCAGTCTCGCACTGATCTTTAATAAGATAAATAGATTAGTTTTTAGGAGGATCACACATGTCTGACATTTATAAGCAAGCTGGTGTAGATATTGAAGCTGGTTATGAAGCTGTGACAAGAATGAAAAAGCATGTTGCCAAGACAATGCGCGCTGGTGTATTAGGTGGACTTGGCGGCTTTGGTGGAATGTTTGATTTAAGTGAACTAAATTACAAAAAGCCTGTCCTTGTTTCAGGAACAGACGGTGTTGGAACGAAGTTAAAGCTTGCTTTTATGGCGGATAAGCATGATACGATCGGAATTGATGCTGTTGCCATGTGTGTGAACGACATTTTAGCTCAAGGTGCAGAGCCTTTATTTTTCTTAGATTATCTAGCACTAGGAAAAGCAAAACCGGAAAAAATCGAGCAAATTGTAAAAGGAATTGCTGACGGTTGTGAACAATCAGGATGTGCATTGGTTGGTGGAGAAACAGCAGAAATGCCAGGTTTATACGAAGAGGAAGAATATGATGTTGCCGGCTTTTCGGTGGGAGCTGTGGAAAAAGAAGAAATTGTAACAGGTGAACATATTAAGTCCGGTCATGTTTTAATTGGTCTTACATCAAGCGGAATTCACAGTAACGGTTTTTCATTAGTTCGCAAGGTTCTGTTAGAGGATCAAAAGCTTGAACTTGATAAAGTTTATGAGCCTTTTACACAAAACTTAGGAGAAGTACTTCTAACTCCAACAAAAATTTATGTGAAGCCTGTCTTAGACGTGGTTAAATCCTATCAAGTTGATGGAATGGCCCACATTACTGGTGGCGGTTTTATTGAAAATATTCCAAGAATGTTACCTGAAGGAACAGGAGCAGAAATTGATCTTGGTTCATGGCCAAAGCCTGCAATCTTTGACTTTCTGAAGGAAAAAGGCCAGCTGGAAAGTGAAGATATGTATAATGTATTTAATATGGGAATTGGTTTTGTTCTTGCTGTTAAAGAAGAAGTATTGCAAGATGTGCTTGCAAAACTAGATGCAAATGGTGAAAAAGGGTATGTCATTGGACGCGTCATTGAGGGCTCTGGAGTAACATTCAATGGAGGAGCATTTTAATGAAAAAGTTAGCCGTTTTTGCATCAGGGAATGGCAGTAATTTTCAAGCTATATTAGATGAAGTGAAAAGAGGAAATTTAGAGGCAGACATTAGCTTGGTTGTATGTGATAAGCCAACAGCAGGTGTCATTGCACGAGCTGAAGCAGCAAATATCCCGGTTTTCTGTTTTATCCCGAAAGAATATGAAACAAAGGCTCAGTTTGAACAAGAAATTTCAGCTGTTTTACAAAAACATCAAATTGATCTCGTTATCCTTGCGGGCTACATGAGGTTAATTGGTGAAACACTGCTAGCGGCATATGAGTCAAAAATCATCAATATTCACCCATCATTGCTGCCTGCTTTTCCAGGTAAAGATGCGATCGGACAAGCATATGAAGCAGGGGTAAAAGTAACGGGTGTAACTGTCCATTATGTAGATGCGGGCATGGACACAGGTCCAATTATTGCTCAGAAGGCAATAGACATTTCAGAGGAAGATACTGCTCAATCCATTGCTGAAAAAATCCATGCAGTTGAACATGTATTATATCCAAAAGTCATTCAAGAACTAGTTACAAAATAAAGCATAGAGGTGAGGAATCATGTCAGTAAAACGTGCACTTGTTAGTGTTTCAGATAAAGCGAATCTTGTTCCTTTTGTGAAAGAGTTAATTGAATTAGGTGTTGAAGTCATTTCAACAGGTGGAACAAAATCATTATTAGAAGAAAACGGACTAAACGTTATTGGAATTTCTGAGGTAACAGGTTTCCCTGAAATTATGGACGGCCGCGTTAAAACCCTTCATCCAAATATCCATGGCGGTTTACTAGCTGTGCGAAATAATCCTAGTCATATGAATCAGCTTAAGGAAAATAATATTGAAACCATTGATATGGTTGTGGTGAATCTTTATCCATTCAAAGAAACCATTTCAAAACCTGATGTTCAATTCCAAGATGCGATTGAGAACATTGATATTGGCGGTCCTTCTATGCTTCGTTCTGCAGCTAAAAACCATGAAGATGTGACAGTGGTTGTTGATCCGGCTGATTATCAAAACGTATTAAATGAACTAAAATCATCAGGTGAAGTTTCATTAGCGCAAAAGCAACGCTTAGCTGCAAAAGTATTCCGTCATACAGCTGCATATGACGCGTTAATCGCCGAATTCCTAACGAAAACAATTGGTGAAGAAGATCCTGAAACTGTCACATATACATTTGAGAAAAAACAATCTCTACGCTATGGTGAAAATCCTCACCAAAGTGCAACATTCTATCAAAAACCATTCGTACCAACGGCCTCAATTGCAAATGCAAAGCAGCTGCACGGGAAAGAGTTATCTTTTAATAACATTAAAGATGCTGATGCAGCACTACAAATTGTACGTGAGTTTGCAGAGCCGGCAGCGGTTGCTGTTAAGCATATGAATCCATGTGGCGTTGGTGTTGGAACATCAGTAAACGAAGCATTTACACGTTGCTTTGAAGCAGATCCAACTTCTATTTTCGGCGGGATCGTTGCACTAAATGAAGAAGTTGATGTAGAAACTGCCAAGCAGTTACATGAAATCTTCCTTGAAATCGTTATTGCTCCTTCTTTTAGCCAAGAAGCATTGGATGTTTTAACAAGTAAGAAAAACCTTCGTTTGTTAACAATTGATGTAAAAGCAGCATCTAAGCAGGATAAGGTACTTCAATCTGTACACGGTGGTTTACTTGTACAAGATGAGGATACCCTTTCACTTGATGATGTTGAGGTAACAATTCCTACGAAACGCGAGCCTTCTGAGGAAGAATGGAAGGACCTTAAGCTTGCATGGAAAGTAGTCAAACATGTGAAATCAAATGCCATTGTGCTCACAAAGGATGAAATGACAGTTGGTGTTGGCGCCGGTCAAATGAACCGTGTTGGTGCAGCGAAAATTGCGATTGAACAAGCGGGTGTTAAGGCACAAGGCAGTGCATTAGGTTCTGATGCATTCTTCCCTATGTCAGATACGGTTGAAGCAGCTGCAAAAGCAGGTGTAACAGCAATTATTCAACCGGGTGGGTCTATCAAGGATGAAGATTCTATTCGTATGGCGGATGAGTATGGTATTGCGATGGTATTCACAGGAGTACGTCACTTTAAACATTAATTTTATTATGGAGCCAGTTGAACTGGCTCTTGAATGTTTTAAAAACAAGAGCGGGGTGTGAAGATGAAAGTACTGATTATCGGGCAAGGCGGACGTGAACATGCATTAGTTTGGAAGGCAGCACAAAGTAAACTTGTAGAGGAAGTTTTTGTTGCACCTGGTAATGATGGAATGGATGAGATGGCTACACGAGTAGACATCAGCGAAACAGACAATGGAGCACTAGTTTCTTTTGCAAAAGAGAAAAACATTGATTTAACAATCGTTGGCCCTGAAGTTCCTTTACTAAATGGTATTGTAAATGATTTTGAAGCTGAAGGTTTAAAAGTATTTGGACCAAGAAAAGAAGCAGCACTTATTGAGGGCAGCAAAAACTTTGCTAAAGAAATCATGATCAAATACAATATTCCAACAGCTGAGTATCAAACATTTACAGATGTTGAAAAGGCAAAGGCATATATTCAGGAAAAAGGTGCACCAATTGTTATTAAAGCGGACGGGTTAGCTGCAGGTAAAGGTGTAACAGTTGCTGAAACTCTTGAAGTAGCGTTAGATAGTGTGACAGATATGCTGGAAAATGCGAAGTTCGGTGATGCATCAAGTTCTGTTGTTATTGAGGAATTTTTAGCAGGTGAAGAATTTTCATTGATGGCCTTTGTAAAAGGTGAACAAGTCTTCCCAATGGTGATAGCTCAGGATCATAAGCGTGCATATGATAATGATGAAGGTCCAAACACTGGTGGAATGGGTGCCTATTCTCCTGTCCCACAAATTTCAGAGGAAGTTGTGGAAATAGCAGTTGAAACAATTTTAAAACCGGCGGCAAAAGCGCTTGTTAGTGAAGGCCGTTCATTTACAGGGATTTTATATGCCGGACTTATCTTAACACCGAATGGTCCAAAAGTTATTGAGTTTAATGCCCGTTTTGGTGATCCTGAGACACAAGTTGTTCTGCCAAGATTGGAATCGGACTTGGTCGAATCATTACTAGCTATTCTCAATGATAAACCTGTTGAGTTAAAGTGGTCCGAGCAAGCAGTGCTTGGTGTTGTTCTTGCTTCAAAAGGCTATCCAAATGATTATGAAAAGGGACAACCGATCGGCTCTCTTACTGCCAAACATGAAGAAGCTGTTATTTTCCATGCAGGAACAAAAAAAGTGGATGATCAGTTTGTCAATAATGGGGGACGTGTGCTAGTTGTATCTGGCTATGGTTCAACCATTCAAGATGCACAAAAACAAGCGTATGAACTAGTAGAAAAAATTTCAGCTCCTGCATTGTTTTACAGAACTGACATTGGAAACAAAGCTATTAAGCACGTCGTTTCTTAATATAGACATATAGCAAGGCAACAATGCCTCCAATTAAGGCAATTAGAAGAAAAGACATATCTGTTAAATATTCTAAAAACATATGTAGCACCTCCTAAAACGATAGAATAAGGGGCTGGCAAGGCCAGTCCCAATTTATTTAAACAAATGATTGTAATTAGTTTAGTGTCTAGCTCCAGCGCCTAGCCCCTCTAGGGTCTAGTAAATTAGGAATTGAAGGCAAAGAACGCCTTCTATTCCAAACTTACTTATTTGCTCTAGGGCTGATCAAGGCGCTTGCGCTTTTCTTATTAAGAAGGATTATACGTAACTTCCTCCACATCTTCACCAAAATAATCTTCATCATCGTCTTCAAAGAAATAAGTATTCCTATTTTCAAACAAATAGGTGATTGGGCAAAAACGCAGAATACCTTCTCCAACCTTCATTGCGCCAAGTATGATCGCAATAAGATAAGAATCTCTCCAAGGCTTCTTACAATATTTTGATGTAGCCCATGCTAATACAGATAGCCCACATGTAATCCGAATAAGCGCATTAACAATCCCGATATTTGGTCTAACCATCATAAGCCTCCCTAATTGTCATAAAATTGAAATAAAAACTTTAATGCGTTAATAAATTCCATATGTTAACATAGTATCTAAGTAGTAACTAGAAAATGGAGGGTTTTTTATGCCCGAGCAAAAATTTCAATGGAAAAATAGTCAGATACGAAAACAAATAGAGGTATTAACGAATGATTTAGCTCCAACCGTGGTGCTTAAAAATGCAACATATCTTAACTCATACTTAAGACAATGGATGAAAGCAAATATTTGGATCTATAAAGATCGCATTGTTTATGTGGGGGACAAATTACCTGAACAATCATTTCAAATGGAAGAAATTGATTGCGCTTCCAATGTAGTTGTACCAGGATATATCGAGCCACATGCACATCCATTTCAGTTATATAATCCCCAATCCTTAGCGAGATATGTGTCACAAACAGGAACAACAACATTTATAGGAGATAATCTTTTTCTTCTTTTGCAGTCCAGTAAAAAGAAAGCGCTTACTTTTATGGATGACATGGAAAAGTTGCCTTATCACTATTTCTGGTGGGCCAGGTTTGATTTGCAGACAGAGGTACACTCTGAGGAAAAGGTCTTTTCACATGATTTTGTTCGAAAATGGTTGGAGCATAAGTCAGTTCTTCAGGGTGGTGAGTTAACAGGATGGCCAAAGCTTGCTGATGGAGATGATTGGATTCTGTATTGGTTGCAGGAAACAAAACGTAGGGGAAAACGAATAGAAGGTCACTTTCCAGGTGCCTCTAATCATACGTTAACAAAAATGAAGTTATTTGGAGTTGACAGTGATCATGAATCAATGACAGGAAAAGATGTGATGAATCGTCTAAAGATGGGGTATACTGCTGCATTAAGACAATCATCTATACGCCCGGACCTGGAGAAGTTAATAAAAGAAGTGCAAAATGAGGGGCTTTCGGTATATGATCATGTCTATTTCACAACAGATGGTTCAACACCGACTTTTTATGAAAATGGAATGATAAATTCGTGTATAGACATCGCTTTGGACTGTAATGTTCCTGCGATTGATGCTTATCACATGGCTTCTTTTAATATTGCCAGGTTTTATCAATTGGAAGATCGCATCGGTGTTATTGCTCCGGGGCGTATGGCAACATTAAATATCCTTGAAAATATCGATAATCCTGATCCTCTATCGGTTATGTCAAAGGGAAAATGGCTGGTGAAAAACAGAGAGGTTCAACAATATAACGATGAAGTGGACTGGGGACTGTATGGGTTGGAACCTGCTGAAATAAAGTGGGATTTACTCATTGATGATTTGCAATTTTCGATGCCTATGGGAATGAAAATGCGTAATGCTGTCATAATGGAGCCATATTCAGTTACAATTGACAGTTCCTCCGACGTACTTTCGGAAGATCATGATGAAAGCTTTTTAGCATTAATCGACCGTAATGGGGAATGGCGGATTAATACTGTGATCAAAGGCTTTTCAAAGAAAGTGCAGGGTTTTGCCAGTTCATATTCAACAACAGGTGATATGATAGTGATCGGCAAAAATAAAAAAGAAATGCTGTCAGCTTTTGCACGAATGAAAGATATAGGGGGAGGTATTGTATTAACGGAGAATGGGGGCATCATATTTGAAATGCCTTTAAGGTTAAATGGTGGAGCTTCCCAAGAATTACTAGAAAAGGTTATAACAAAGCAAAAGGAATTAAATATCTTATTAAAAGAGAGAGGATACCGATTTGATGATCCGATTTATTCCTTGCTTTTTTTATCATCTACTCATTTACCCTATATACGAATTACACCAAGAGGTATATTTGATGTGATGAAAAAAACGGTACTCTTTCCATCTATAATGCGTTAAAATATAAAAGTGGAAATTAGATAAGGTTGTGTTAGTTTGAGGAATGTAAAATTTGCGGCCGCTTTCTTTTCAATATGTGTATTTATGAGTGCATGCAGTAATGATGAATCACAAGAGCAAAGTATTCCGGATAATGGTGAAGCATCCGAACAAATAGAAGAAACAATAGTAGAAGCAGTTGAAGAAAGCGTTGTCTCGCCATTAACAGGATTAGAAACAGACGAACAAAATATAACACAACGTCCAGTTAGTGTGATGATTAACAATCACCCAGCCGCAAGACCGCAATCAGGGTTATCAAAAGCGGACATTGTCTATGAAGTCTTAGCTGAAGGAAATATTACCAGGTTATTAGCTGTCTTTCAAAGTGACATACCTGATATTATCGGGCCTGTAAGAAGTGCAAGACCTTATTATATTGATTTAAGTAAAGGATATGATTCCATTTATATTGCCCATGGATATAGCCCGGACGCGTTAGTAAAGCTAACAAACGGTGAAGTCGATTCCTTAAATGGTATGGAATACGACGGAACGCTTTTTTGGAGAGCTGACCACCGGAAAGCACCGCACAACTCCTATATATCAAAAGAAAATATTTTAGAAGGTGCTATTTCCAAACAATATGAAGTGGCAGCAGAAGTAGAACCCTTTGAATTTTTATCCGAAGAGGAAGTCCAGAATTTAGAAGGGGAACATGTTAACAAGTTTGTTATCAAATATGACAATTCCCAAACCTGGCAAGCAACTTACGAGTATAATCAAACTGATAAGGTCTATAGTCGCTATAGTGACACTCAACAAACAGTTGACCTTGAAAGTAATGATCCTGTTAAACTTTCTAATATTTTTGTAGTAGAAATGAAGCATAACATCGTAGATGACTATGGAAGACGCGGAATTAACTTGACGTCTGGAGGAAAAGCTTTATTACTTCAAAATGGTTTGATGCAAGAGGTAGAATGGGTAAATGAAGATGGTAGGATTTTACCTGTAAAAGAAGGGAACATCGTAAAGTTTGTTCCGGGAAAAACATGGATTAATATTGTACCAAATTTAGATATGTTTCTAATTCAATCGCAAGAATAAAAGGAGAATGAATTATGCAAATAGAAAAGCTTCGCGGAAAAGAGCTTGATCAGCTTTTTCAATCTATTTTGTCATTAAAAGACCTTGAGGAATGTTATCGTTTTTTTGATGATTTATGTACAGTCAATGAAATTCAATCCCTGGCACAGAGGCTGGAAGTTGCTAGAATGCTGCGTGAAGGCAATACCTATCATAAAATTGAAACAGAAACAGGTGCCAGCACAGCCACTATTTCACGTGTTAAGCGTTGCTTAAACTATGGAAATGATGCCTACACAATGGCATTGGAACGTGTTCATGGCAATAAGGAATCAGAAGAAGTTGAATAAATAGAAAAACACCACAATATGTGGTGTTTTTTATTTGACGTTTATCCAGAATTTACGCTCGTAAAACTTCAAACATCTTCCTTCTCTTTTAAGTTTTTTGCTAGCATGTAATTTGCTATAATAGGGAAATGGATGTTTTGAATGGAGGAATCCAGCATGTACGATATTACCGAGTGGAAGCATGTATTTAAACTCGATCCTGATAAAGAGATAAATGATGAAGAGTTAGAGAAGGTCTGTGAATCCGGTACAGATGCAATTTTAGTCGGTGGAAGCGATAATATCACAGAGGATAATGTGTTGAACTTAATGGCGAGAATTAGACGCTATCTTATCCCTTGTGTTTTGGAAGTTTCCACAGCAGAATCCATCATTCCCGGTTTTGATTTGTACTTCATTCCAACTGTTTTAAATAGTAAAAAAACGAAGTGGATGATGGAGCTACATCATGAAGCTGTTAAGGAATATGGCGAGATTATGAATTGGGATGAAATTCTTGTTGAGGGCTACTGTGTTCTTAATCCGGAATGTAAAGCAGCAGCTTTAACAGAAGCAAATACAGAATTGTCCATTGAAGATGTGAAGGCTTATGCCCGCGTAGCAGAAAATATGTATCACTTACCGATCTTCTATTTGGAGTATAGCGGTAAGCTTGGGGATATTACTGTCGTCAAGCAAACAAAAAAGGTGTTAAATCATACAAAGCTATTCTATGGCGGCGGAATTTCAACTCCTGAGCAAGCAAAGGAATTTGCTCAATATGCAGATGTGGTTGTAGTGGGCAATGTTATATATGAAGATTTACCAGCAGCATTAAAGACTGTGGATGCAGTTAAAGAATGATTGAAAATAATTTTTTTAAAGGTATGAAAGTATAAATTATTAATTAGTTATAGTGTCTAGCTCCAGCGCCTAGCCCCGAAGCTACAGGATGTGCAAGTGCAGTCCTTGCGACAGGACGTCGCGTTTTTAGACTGCCTCGAGGTCATAAGTCAATTTGAAATTGAAGGCAAAGAACGCCTTCTATTTCAAATTGACTTATTGCCCTAGGCTGTTCAAGGCGCTTGCGCTTTTCTTAGTTGAAGGTTTTTTGTGATGACGTTAAAATAGAACATATGTTTTGTGAAGGATGGTGAGGATGTTGCAATTTTTATCAAATCAGTTATTAGCAGGTTTGAATGATATGCAACAAAAAGCGGTAAAAACAACAGACGGCCCTTTACTAATTATGGCCGGTGCCGGTAGTGGAAAAACAAGGGTGTTAACACACCGTATTGCATATTTAATGACAGAAAAACAAATTGCTCCTTGGAATATATTGGCGATTACGTTTACGAATAAAGCTGCACGTGAAATGAGAGAGAGAATCCAAGGGATCTTAGGTTCTGGCGGGGATGATATTTGGATTTCCACCTTTCACTCGATGTGTGTAAGGATTTTACGAAGAGATAGTGACAGAATGGGAATCAACCGTAACTTTTCCATTCTTGATACGACAGATCAATTGTCAGTAATAAAATCAGTACTTAAGGAGAGAAACTTGGATCCTAAAAAATATGATCCAAGAAGCATACTAGGATCTATTAGCAGTGCCAAAAATGAACTAATCACACCAGAAGAATTTGATAATCAAGCAGGAAGTCATTATGAGCAAATCGTTAGTGATATATACAAAGATTATCAAAAGAAACTCCGTAAAAACCAGTCACTTGACTTTGACGACCTTATTATGACAACCATTCAATTATTTCAACGTGTTCCGGAAGTGCTAGAGACATATCAAAGAAAGTTCCAGTATATTCATGTTGATGAGTATCAAGATACGAACAGAGCGCAATATATGCTTGTTAAGCTTTTAGCTGCAAGATTTCAAAATTTATGTGTTGTTGGAGACTCTGATCAATCAATCTACCGTTGGCGTGGAGCAGATATTGCCAATATTTTATCGTTTGAGAAGGATTATCCTCAAGCAAATGTTATTTTATTAGAACAAAACTATCGTTCAACCAAGCTTATTTTAGAAGCCGCCAATGAAGTGATTAAGAAAAACTCGAATCGTAAACCTAAAAAACTTTGGACCGAAAATCCGCAAGGACCGAAAATTACGTACTATCGTGCTGATAGTGAGGCATCAGAAGGACAATTTGTGGCAGGGAAAATTAAGCAGTTGGTGGATTCAGGACAACGTAAGCTTTCTGATATCGCGATTCTGTATCGTACAAATGCACAATCCCGTATTATTGAGGAAGTATTATTAAAGTCAAATTTAAATTATACAATCGTTGGTGGTATTAAGTTCTACGACCGAAAAGAAATTAAGGATTTACTAGCATATCTTCGTTTAATCGCTAATCCGGATGACGACATTAGCTTGGCCCGTGTTATCAACGTACCGAAACGTGGTGTTGGTTCAACATCTTTCGATCGGATTGCAAATTATGCAATCGATCAAGATATCTCTATATTCCGGGCACTGGACGAAATAGAACATATTGGAGTAAGTGCAAGAGTTGTTAATGCATTGGTAGAGTTTCGGGAATTAATCCGAAACCTTGGTAATATGCAGGACTATCTTTCCGTTACTGAGCTTGCTGAAGAGATTATTGAAAAATCGGGTTATCGAGACATGCTAAAGCAGGAAAAAACTCTTGAGGCCCAAAGCCGCCTGGAAAATATTGATGAGTTTTTATCTGTTACTCAAACTTTTGAGAAGCAAAATGAAGACAAAAGCCTTGTTGCCTTTTTAACGGACTTAGCTCTTGTATCAGATATTGACAAACTTGATGAAGAGGAACAGGAACAAAGTGATGCACTCGTTTTAATGACACTTCATTCTGCAAAAGGCCTGGAGTTCCCGGTTGTCTTTTTAATTGGACTTGAGGAAGGAGTTTTCCCGCATAGCCGTTCTTTAATGGAAGAAGATGAGATGGAGGAAGAACGCCGTCTGGCATATGTAGGGATTACAAGGGCTGAGCAGGAGCTGTTTATTACAAATGCCCAAATGCGTACATTATTTGGTAGGACGAGCATGAATCCGGAATCACGATTTATTTCCGAAATTCCAAATGAGCTAATTGAGAACTTGAATGAACAGGTGAAAAAAGCTTCAACTTCATTCAATACTGCACGCAGACAGGAAAAACGCCCCCCAGTGTCAAGGCCTGTTGTTACACCATCTTCTACTGGAGGAGATGAACTTCCATGGGCAGTTGGAGATAAAGCTGAACATAAAAAATGGGGTATTGGTACGGTTGTAAGTGTAAAAGGAGCAGGAGAAGGAAAGGAATTAGATATTGCGTTTCCTAGTCCAGTCGGAATTAAACGTCTCCTTGCTAAATTTGCTCCAATTAATCGTGTGTAAATCAAAAGTTCCGGAAGAAAGGATTGGACATCTGAATGGATAAACAATCAGCAACAAAACGAGTGGAAGAGCTTCATGAGCTATTAAACACTTACAACTATGAATATCATGTTTTAGATCAGCCAAGTGTTCCTGATGCAGAATATGACCGTCTCATGCAGGAACTTATAAAGGTCGAAGAAGAATTTCCTGAATTTAAAACACAAGACTCTCCAACCCAAAGGGTTGGAGGGGTTGTGTTGGAAGCTTTTCAAAAGGTTGTTCATCGAACTCCAATGCTAAGCCTTGGCAATGCATTTAATGAACAAGACCTGCGGGATTTTGATCGAAGAGTTAGACAAGCTGTCGGTGATGATGTCCAGTATGTTGTTGAATTAAAAATAGATGGGTTGGCTGTTTCTCTTCGTTATGAAAATGGTTATTTTGCCCAAGGTGCTACACGTGGTGATGGAACTACTGGTGAGGATATCACGGAAAATTTGAAAACTGTTCGCTCTATACCGCTAAAGTTAAAATCGAATGTGTCCTTTGAGGTACGCGGCGAAGTATTTATGCCGAAGAAGTCTTTTGAAAAATTAAATGAACTTCGACTAGCTGCAGAGGAAGAGCCATTTGCAAATCCCAGAAATGCTGCTGCAGGTTCAATTAGACAACTGGACCCTAAAATAGCAGCCAAGAGAAATCTCGATATTTTTGTTTATAGTATCGCTGATTTAGGGGCGACAGGCATTCAAAGACATAGTGAAGCACTAGATTTTCTTGAGAAAGAAGGCTTCAAAACAAATAAAGAACGTAGAAAATGTGAAAATATTGATGAAGTGATTAATCTGATTGAAAACCTTCAGGAAAAACGTGCAACACTACCTTATGATATTGATGGGATTGTTATTAAAGTAGATTCCTTAGATCAGCAGGAAGAACTTGGGTTTACGGCAAAAAGTCCCCGTTGGGCTGTTGCTTATAAATTTCCGGCTGAAGAAGTTATGACAAAACTAATCAATATCGAACTAAGTGTAGGAAGAACAGGAGTTATCACACCAACAGCTATTTTAGAACCGGTGAGGGTTGCTGGTACAACCGTACAACGTGCATCACTACATAATGAAGATTTAATTAGAGAAAAAGACATTAAGCTCGGAGACACAGTTGTGGTTAAAAAAGCGGGAGATATCATTCCCGAGGTCGTCAATGTTTTAGTGGAACACCGTACAGGTGAAGAACAGGAATTTTCAATGCCAACACATTGCCCGGCATGTGAAAGTGATCTGGTAAGAATTGAAGGAGAAGTAGCATTACGATGTATTAACCCACAATGCCCTGCTCAGATTCAAGAAGGTCTCATTCATTTTGTTTCACGGAATGCGATGAATATAGACGGTCTTGGAGAAAGAGTTGTCTCTCAACTATTCCTTGCAGGATTAATTAAAGATGTGGCAGATCTTTACCGTTTAACAAGAGAACAGCTCCTCGGGCTTGAGAGAATGGGTGAAAAGTCAACAGACAACCTGTTACAAGCAATTGAGCAATCGAAGGAGAATTCACTTGAAAGACTTCTTTTTGGTTTGGGAATTCGCCACGTCGGATCAAAAGCAGCTAAAACATTGGCTCAACAATTTGAAACAATTGAAAACCTTCAGAAGAGTACAGAGGAAGAGTTAGTAGCAATCAATGAAATCGGTGGAAAAATGGCAGATGCTATTACAACCTATTTTCAAAACCCGGACGTACAGCATCTTGTGAGTGAATTAAAAGCATTAGGTGTTAACACATTGTACAAAGGCCCTAAACTGGTAAAAGCGGAAGACAGTGATTCTTATTTTGCCGGAAAAACGGTTGTGTTAACAGGGAAGCTTCAACAATTGTCACGAAATGAAGCGAAAGAAGGGATTGAAGCTCTAGGTGGCAAAGTGACGGGAAGTGTTAGCAAAAGCACAGATCTTGTCATAGCCGGCGAGGCCGCAGGAAGTAAACTGAAAAAAGCGGAAGAGCTAAATATCGAAGTATGGAATGAGACTCAATTAATAGAAGAGTTAAATAAATAATCGTCAACCCGTCCCAGTGAAATAGGAAAAATAAGAGGTGTGGACTTACATTGAAAAAGAAACTAGTTGTGGTGCTAACAGGCTTACTGTTTTTAACGGCTTGTGCACCTAATTTCGGAGAGCAAGAGGAAATCGTTCAGGAAACCGTGGATGAATCTAAGGAAACAGCGATCATTCCAAAGTATAATATTTCAGATTCATATTACAAAATGATTTTACCGTTTAAGCAAGGGGAAGCAAGAGGATTAGTTTCAGAACAATTAAATACCCGACTAGATATTGATGAGTTTGAAACGGGATTAATGAGAATTGCGCAAGAGACATTTTCAACAGATAAATATCTATACCAGGAAGGACAATATTTAACAAGTGATGTTATTACTAGCTGGTTAAAACGAAAGCTAACAGGAGATGCCTTGAAACAGGCCCAAGCAGAGGCGAAGGAAGATGGGGAAAAATTTGTAGATCTAGGATTAAATCCTGCTCTGACTGGTGAAGGTGGACTAGAGCAACAGAATGCTGCAAATCCTATTTATCTCGCACATATGCTTGAACATAACTATTTAATCCGTGAAGGTGATACCGTAGAGCTTGGCGGAGTTGTTATCGGGTTAGCGATGAATTCTATGCACTATTTTAACCAAGAGGATGGTTATGCTAGGTACCATAACATTAGTAGAAGTGAGGTACTAGCAAAGGGGAAAGAGATTGCACAGGAAGTCATTAATCGTGTTAGAAATACAAACGGCTTAGAAAATGTGCCTATTGTTATCGCTTTATACGAACAAGAAGAGAAGTCCTCAATTGTTCCTGGTAATTTTATTGCGAAAACAACAGTAAAGCAGGGGACCAACAATTTAGGGAAATGGGAAGATATAAAGGAAGATTATTACTTCTTTCCATCACCGGAAGCAACAAAAGACTACAGAGATGACGCACAAATGTTTAATCGATTTAAGCAGGATATCGAAGAGTTTTTCCCGAATTACACAGGGGTAATCGGAAAAGCATTTTACAAAAATGAGGAACTTAACTACCTGGATATTGAAATTCCAATGCAGTTTTATGGGAAAGCAGAAGTAGTGGCATTTACTCAATTTGTTACAGGGAAAATCATGGAATACTTTCCGGATTACATGAATGTGGAAGTTAATATTATGTCAACATCCGGTCAGGAAGCACTTATTTGGAAAGAACCAAACCAAGAGGAACCAACCGTTCATATTTATAAATAATAAAACCGCTTGGAGATCTCCAAGCGGTTTTTTCTATTCAACATCACAATGAAAATACTCTATCTTTGTACCTGACTTTTCAATAATAGGAAAGCCACCCTGGTCATAACAACTAGCAGAGAGTGATTGTACCTCTTTATAACTAAAGTAAAATTGAAAGAAAACCAATGATCCTGCTAATATTAGCATGGTTGAAAGTGTGCATATAAGTATGGGCTTCTTTTGCCTGAGCATGTTATCCATTCCAGTAAAGCCGTTCATTTTGTGGTTGTTCATAAAGTGGAATTTCATCCTCTTTTAAATCCTGCGGTGATGTATTTTCTGGTTGTTGTGGTTGGGGTGATATACTATTTATTTTTTCATCTGAATCTTTGTTTGATAAAGTATGAATTAACTGTGATGTGAGGACATTTCTTTTTTCATATGCAGTTAAAAAGGCTGCAATGGCAATAATGATTCCTCCACCTATTAACGCAAATAAATAAGGTCCGAAAGAACCAACCATTTGAAGTAACATAAAGTCGATTGACCCGCCATACATTTCTCTTTCTGCTTCTGCAGCTTTAAAGGTCATAGATATATGATTGATTAATCCACCTGCACCAAGGAGGATTAAAAATCCACCAAAGCCAATTAAGAATTTTTTCAATTTTACCACTCCTGACGAAATGATTCTCGTCCAATTTTACCATAAATTATTAGATATCTCCAGAAACTTGAAGATATAAATAGTGTTTTAGATAAGTAAATAGAGGGAAAAATAAATTATTATATCATGAAATCCTAGGTGCTGAAAGACATAAATCAGCAAAAAATATGTGGAAAAACGCAATTTTTGCGAACTTAATTTTATGAATTTTAATGAATAGATATAATCTATAATAGGATATTTTGACTAATCGATGCGTTTTTGTGAATAATTATGCAATTTTTATTTTGTGACCAAGACGGAAATTTGTTTGATCTGTCAGATTGTGTTAAGATGTTAAACGTCTCATGCCTACTGTCAGTCTATTAGCCTATAAATATCTTTCATCATGAAATTGCATATGACTGCATAAGGATTTGTTAAAGCTAATTTAGGGGGTGTCCATATGGAATTAACTTTAGCAACATGGTGTTGGCTGTTGATCCCAATGCCATTGTTAGTAGTACTATCGATTATTACTTATTTTACTGAGAAAAGGAGTGGTTAAAGAAAAATGGATATTAATATAGCCCAATTAACGGCAATTATTATTTATCTGGTAGGGATGTTAGTTATTGGAATAGTTGCATCCAAAATGACAAGTAATTTAACAGATTACGTACTTGGAGGAAGACGTCTAACTCCGGGAGTAGCCGCTTTAAGTGCAGGAGCATCAGACATGAGTGGTTGGTTAATGCTGGGTTTACCCGGAGCCATGTATGCCAGTGGTATGGGAGGAATGTGGATTGCAATAGGTTTATCAGTCGGTGCTTATTTAAACTGGCAATTTGTTGCAAAGCCATTTAGGGTATATACGGAAGTTGCAAATGATTCAATCACGGTATCTGACTATTTTGAAAATCGTTTCCGTGATAAATCAAGGTTACTAAGAATTGTATCTGCTATTGTTATTCTGGTATTCTTTACATTCTACACTTCTTCAAGTCTTGTAGGAGGTGCCATTCTCCTTGAAAGTTCGTTTGGAATGGATTATAGACTAGCGTTATGGATTGGTTGTGGAGTAATCCTTTCATATACTCTCTTAGGAGGCTTCCTGGCAGCAAGTTGGACTGATTTTATTCAAGGAATTTTAATGCTTTTAGCTTTAGTCATTATACCAATCGTTGTTGTATATGAACTTGGTGGTTGGGGAGACACATTACAAAAGATTGGAAATATTGATCCATCTTATCTAGATATCAATACAGGAGCAACATTTATAGGAGTAGTTTCACTACTTGCATGGGGACTTGGTTATTTTGGTCAACCGCATATTGTTGTTCGATTTATGGGAATTAGATCGACTAAGGATATTCCAAAAGCTCGATTAATTGGGATGACATGGATGATTATTTCACTCTTTGGAGCAATTTTTATCGGATTCACAGGAATTGCTTACTTTGCTGATGCACCGCTTGAAAACTCTGAAACAGTGTTTATTATGTTTTCACAAGTGTTATTTAATCCTTGGGTTTCAGGATTCTTACTTGCAGCCATTCTTGCAGCTATTATGAGTACAGTAGATTCTCAATTAATTGTTGCTTCAAGTGCTTTAGCACAAGACTTTTATAAGCAGCTATTTAAAAGAGATGCTACACAAAAGGAAGAAATGATTGTTGGAAGAATTGCTTGTCTTGTTATTGCGATCATTGCAATCTTCTTAGGTTATGATCGAGACAGTAAAGTTCTTGAGCTTGTAAGTTATGCATGGGCCGGGTTTGGTGCTGCATTTGGTCCACTTATTATCTTGAGCTTGTTCTGGAAACGAATGACCAGAAATGGTGCATTAGCCGGAATGATTGTTGGTGCACTAACCGTTATTATATGGTCTAAACTAACGGGTGGTATTTTTGATCTCTATGAACTGGCACCAGGATTCATCTTTTCTTGGATCACAATTTGGATTGTGAGTTTATTAGGAAAAGAGCCTTCTGAAGAAGTTCAAAATGAGTTTGATACGTTTAAAGCTGAATTAAGGAAGTCTTAAAGCCTAAACACCCCCTTTCATTTAAGGGGGTGTTTTTTGATAGGCAAAAAAAGATTCGCTTCATAGGATATATTATTAAAACGTAAATGGAGGTTATAAAGAATGACTGATCCAATGAAGCTGATCAATGAGTTTTTTCAAAGCCGGCCTAAACGAACATTGCTGGATTCTATAGATGATGCATTTAGGAAATCAAACCCTGTTGCCGGTTTCTCCATAGATGTAAAGGAGACAGCAGATCATTTTATTATAATCGCGGAGCTACCAGGTGTCCCGAAAGAGGATATTCAAGTGGAATTGCGTGGAGATGATGTGGTCATTAAGGTGAAGGAACAACGTCATCAAAGCAGAAGAATCGGTGGAGTCAAGGACGTTTCGTTGCCTCATTATGTAGTAAGGAAAAATATGAAGGCCATGTATAAACACGGATTACTGGAGATTCAGTTGGATAAAAAGAAGCCAAAGAAGATTGAGATTGAGTAGTACTTAAAGTGTCCCGCTAGTATGAAGCTAGCGTTTTTTTATTGTCCATTTGCAGGTTTTTGTCGAATAGTAGATAAATTTGAAAAATCGAAGCTAATATGGTAGGAATCGGAGATATATCCTAATAATCGTAGATGAAATCCTCGGAAACGAAGGTAATCATAAATTTGGTCTCCAAGTATGGCAGCTTTTCTCTACAAATGTTGATTAAATATATGTTCATTTGGTATCATCAGAGTATTGTGATTGTACGATTTTGTGGAGGTGAGTGTTAGATGTCTAGAATTTCAACTGATCAAGTAAAGCATGTTGCGAATTTAGCTCGTTTGGCTATTTCTGAGGAAGATGCGGAGCTTTTTACAAAACAATTAGATGCAATTATTACATTTGCAGAGCAATTAAATGAAGTCGATACTGAAAATGTTAAGCCTACTTCTCATGTATTGGATATGAAAAATGTAATGAGAGAAGATGTTCCGAAAAAAGGATTAGACAACGAAGAGGTTATTAAAAATGCACCAGATCATGCTGATGGGTATATTCGTGTACCATCAATTTTAGAATAAAGGAGGGACAAGCATGGCATTATTTGATCATAAAATATCAGAATTAAAAGAACTTTTACATAAGAAAGAAATTACGGTTTCTGATTTAGTGGATGAATCTTATCAACGCATCCAAGCGGTTGATGATAAAGTTGGAGCGTTCCTTGCATTAAATGAAGAACAGGCACGTACATATGCTAAGGAATTAGATGAAGCGTTAGATAGCCGTAGTGAATTTGGGCTATTATTCGGTATGCCGATCGGGGTCAAAGATAATATCGTAACAAAAGGTTTACGTACAACTTGTGCTAGTAAGATCCTGGAAAACTTTGATCCTATTTATGATGCAACGGTTGTGAAACATCTTCAAAATGCTGAAGCAGTGACAATCGGGAAACTAAACATGGACGAATTTGCGATGGGTTCATCAACTGAAAACTCCGGTTATAAACCGACTCGCAATCCTTGGAATTTAGAAACTGTGCCAGGTGGTTCAAGTGGCGGATCTGCTGCTGCTGTAGCTGCTGGTGAAGTTCCTTTTTCACTTGGATCAGATACAGGTGGCTCCATTCGTCAACCGGCTTCTTTCTGTGGAGTTGTTGGATTAAAGCCAACATATGGACGTGTTTCCCGTTTTGGCTTGGTTGCTTTTGCATCGTCTTTAGATCAAGTTGGACCAATTACACGTACAGTTGAAGATAATGCTTTCCTCCTGCAAGCAATCTCTGGTGTAGATGAAATGGATTCAACTTCTGCAAATGTGGAAGTACCGGATTTCCTTTCTTCATTAACTGGTGATGTGAAAGGATTAAAAATCGCTGTACCAAAAGAATATCTTGGTGAAGGTGTAACCGAAGAAGTAAAACAATCAGTTCTTGATGCATTAAAAGTGCTGGAAGGACTTGGAGCGACATGGGAAGAGGTCTCATTACCACATTCTAAATATGCTCTTGCAACTTACTATTTATTATCTTCTTCTGAAGCATCTGCAAACCTGTCTCGTTTTGATGGTGTGCGTTACGGCTATCGATCAGATAATGCAGAAAATCTCATTGAGTTATACAAGCAGAGTCGTGCAGAGGGCTTTGGTAATGAAGTGAAGCGACGCATCATGCTTGGAACATTTGCACTAAGCTCCGGTTACTATGATGCTTACTATAAAAAGGCACAAAAAGTACGTACATTAATCAAAAAAGATTTTGAAGATGTATTTGAAAAATATGATGTCATTATTGGACCAACAACACCAACACCTGCTTTTAAAATCGGCGAAAATGTAAAAGATCCATTAACAATGTATGCAAATGACATTTTGACGATTCCAGTTAACTTAGCAGGTGTACCAGGAATCTCTGTACCTTGTGGCTTATCTAATGGGTTGCCGCTTGGATTACAAATTATTGGTAAGCATTTTGACGAAAGCACGATATACCGCGTTGCTCATGCATTTGAGCAGGCAACAGAACATCATAAAGCAAAACCTGAATTGTAAGGGGTGAGGAAACAATGGAATATGAAACGGTCATAGGACTAGAAGTCCATGTAGAGTTAAAAACAGAATCAAAAATCTTTTCAAGCGCACCAAACCACTTTGGAGCTGAACCGAACACAAATACAACTGTAGTCGAGCTGGGCTATCCAGGTGTATTACCTGTGTTGAATAAAAAAGTTGTTGATTTTGCGATGAAGGCATGTATGGCCTTGAACTGTGAAGTTGCTACTGAGACGAAATTTGATCGTAAAAATTATTTTTATCCGGATAATCCGAAAGCATACCAAATTTCCCAATTCGATAAACCGATTGGGGAGAATGGGTGGATTGATATTGAAGTAAATGGTGAAACAAAACGTATCGGGATCACACGTATTCATATGGAAGAGGATGCAGGTAAATTAATTCACTCAAATGACGGCTACTCTTTAGTTGATTTAAACCGTCAAGGTACACCTCTTATTGAAATCGTGTCTGAACCGGATATCCGTACACCTGAAGAAGCTTATGCTTATTTAGAAAAGCTTAAAGCGATTATTCAATATACTGAGGTATCAGATTGTAAAATGGAAGAAGGATCACTGCGTTGTGATGCGAACATCTCTTTACGTCCTGTAGGACAAGAAGAGTTCGGAACAAAAACAGAGCTTAAAAACTTAAACTCTTTTGCGTTTGTTCAAAAAGGACTGGAATATGAGGAAAAACGACAGGAAAAAGTTCTTCGTTCGGGTGGGGTGATTGACCAGGAAACCCGTCGCTATGACGAAGCAACGAAGAAAACGATTCTTATGCGTGTAAAAGAAGGCTCTGATGATTTCCGTTATTTCCCTGAGCCGGACCTTGTTGAGCTTTATATTGATGATGAATGGAAGAACAGAATTCGTGCGTCAATTCCTGAGCTTCCGGATGCAAGACGCAAACGATATATTGATGAACTTGGCTTACCTGCATATGATGCACAGGTGTTGACGATGACGAAGGAAATGTCTGATTTCTTTGAAGCTACACTTACAGCTGGTGCTGAAGCAAAACAAGCATCAAACTGGATCATGGGTGAAGTTTCTGCTTACCTAAATGCTGAAGGGAAAGAGCTAAATGATGTCGCTCTTACTGCAGAAGGTTTAGCAGGGATGATTAAGCTAATTGAAAATGGAACGATTTCTTCAAAAATTGCCAAGCAAGTATTCAAAGAGCTTATCGAAAATGGTGGAGATCCTGAAACGATCGTTAAAGAAAAAGGCTTAGTTCAAATTTCCGATGATGAAACATTACGTAAATTTGTTAACGATGCGATCGATGCAAATCCACAGTCTGTTGATGACTTTAAAAATGGTAAACAAAAGGCAATTGGCTTCTTAGTGGGTCAAATTATGAAGGCAACAAAAGGACAAGCAAATCCACCGATGGTAAATAAACTATTGATGGAAGAAATTCAAAAAAGATAAAAGAAAAAAGAGAGATCTGCTCTGCACGGGATCTCTCTTTTACATGGTATCTTGTTGAAATAAATGATGAAGGATGCGATCTTTGTCATCGAAAAACTGTTTCATTAATTGATAATGGTTTGTATCCTCAAGCTTTGTTTCATGGATTCCTTCTTCTGATAATTCATAAATTGTTGCCTGGGGATAGGCCATAATAATCGGTGAATGAGTGGCAATAATAAATTGAGAGTGATCATGTACGAGTTCATCAATTCTGGAGAGCATTGATAGTTGCCGTAAGGGTGAGAGAGCAGCTTCAGGCTCATCCAGTAAATAGATACCTTGTCCACGAAATCGATTCTTAAAGGTGGCAAAGAAGGACTCGCCATGTGATTGTTCATGTAATGATCGTCCGCCATATCCATCGATGATCCGGGGAGCCCGACCTTCTTTGTCTAATTCTTCAATAGTAGAAGCAACATTATAAAAGCTTTCAGCTCTTAAGAAAAAACCGTCCTTAGGTCTAATTGTTCCTTTTATTAGTCTCAGGTAGTGATCAAGGTTTGAGTGAGAATCATAGGTGGAAAATGTAAAATTAAGTGAACCGCCTTCAGGATTAAAGCCTATACCAAGGGCAATAGCTTCCAATAATGTTGACTTACCCATTCCATTTTCTCCAACCAAAAACGTAACATTTGGATGAAGTGATAATTCATCAAGAAATTCTATACTTGGCAGATTGAAGGGGAATTGTTGAAAAGAAGGAACAGAATCTCTTACAAGTTGAATACGCCTAATATACTGGTCATTCAGTTCATCCATATGTATACCTGCTTTCCACACGATTTGCTAATAATTGTAACAAAAATGCGAACGGGTTCATACTACTTCTGCATGGGAAATCGAATGAAAAACTTTACTTTTATTATAAAACATGGTGATAATGGTAGTTGGGTTAAAATGTTTTGTACCCATTAAAATGGGAGACAATGATAATAGTATATAAATGATTTTAAAAAAGACTTAAATGTCATTTCATAAATATAGGATGATGAGTATGAAAAGAGCTAGAATTATTTATAATCCAACCTCGGGACGTGAGCTTTTTAAAAAGAACCTTCCAGAGGTATTACAAAAATTTGAACAAGCAGGCTATGAAACGTCCTGTCATGCTACAACCTGTGAAGGAGATGCCACGAAAGCAGCAAAAGCTGCATGTGAACGTGACTTTGACTTGATTGTTGCAGCTGGTGGAGATGGAACAATTAATGAAGTCGTGAATGGCGTGGCTGATCAGGAAAATCGCCCGACACTTGCTGTTATTCCGGTGGGAACAACAAATGATTTTGCACGGGCTATCGGAATTCCGTTAAACAATGTACTTCAAGCAGTTGAAGTCATATTAGCCGGAAAGGCTAAAAAGATTGATATTGGTAAAGTGAATGACCATTACTTTATTAATATTGCCGGTGGAGGACGCCTGACAGAGCTTACCTATGAGGTTCCAAGTAAGCTAAAAACTATGGTAGGACAGCTGGCATATTATTTAAAAGGAATGGAAATGCTGCCTTCCATTCGTCCTGCTGAGGTAGAAATTGAATATGATGGAAAGCTTTATGAAGGAGAAATCATGTTGTTTTTAGTTTCTCTTACAAACTCAGTTGGCGGTTTCGAAAAGCTTGCACCAGATTCAAGGTTAGATGACGGAATGTTTGATCTGTTAATTTTAAAAAAGACAAACTTGGCAGAGTTTATCCGAATCGCCGGCTTAGCCTTAAGAGGCGAGCATATTAATGATGAGCATCTTATTTATACAAAAGCGAACCGTGTAAAGGTACAAAATAAAGATAAAATGCAGCTCAATTTAGACGGTGAATATGGTGGATTGCTTCCTGGCGAGTTCGTTAATATGTACCAGCATATTGATGTCATTATGTCAGCGGAAAAAGTAAAGCAAATGGAAGAATAAGAAACTTGGCACAGGGTAAGAGCCAGGTTTTTTACTTTCACTTGAATATGATAAAATAGTGTAAATTATTGTACGTAAAGGAAGAACGACATGTCAAAAATTCAAGTACCTGTTGCAAAAAATGAATACTACGATGTTACCTTTGAGGATTTAACACATGAAGGCGCAGGCGTTGCCAAAGTGGATGGCTTTCCCATCTTTGTTGAAAATGCTCTGCCAGACGAACGAGCAAAAATAAAAGTCACCAAGGTGAAAAAGGGTTTTGCCTTTGGCCGATTAATTGAAATGTATGAACAAAGTAAACATCGTACAAACGCACCCTGTCCTATCTACTCGCAATGTGGAGGATGTCAGCTCCAGCATCTTAGTTATGAAGGACAACTTGGCTTCAAGAAAAGACAAGTGGAACAGGTCTTAACACGAATTGGGAAACTTGATTTAACAAAAGTTCATATACATCCTACATTAGGAATGAACGATCCCTGGAACTATCGAAACAAAGCACAGGTCCCAATTGGTGAACGTGAAGGTGGACTTGTAGCCGGCTTTTACCAGAAAAGAAGCCATGATATTATCGATATGGAAAGATGTCTCATTCAGCAAGCTGAAAATGATGACATTGTACAAGCTGTAAAGAGCATATGTGAAACCTATGGAATCCGGGCATATAACGAGGAAAAGCACAAGGGTTGGCTGCGTCATATTATGGTACGCTATGGCCTTGTTACAAAGGAAATGATGGTTGTATTTGTCACAAAAACTGCAGATTTTCCTCATAAGAATGATATTTTAAAGGAAATAACAACTCAATTTCCACAAGTAAAATCAATCGTACAAAATATTAATAACAAGCGAACCAATGTTATTTTTGGTGACGAGACAAAGGTTCTTTGGGGAGAGGAATATATTTACGATAAAATTGGAGACGTGAAATTTGCCATTTCAGCCCGCTCTTTCTATCAAGTAAATCCGGAGCAAACAAAAGTCTTATATGACAAAGGTCTTGAATATGCAGGTCTGACTGGTGAAGAATCTGTCATTGATGCCTATTGTGGAATCGGTACGATTTCGTTGTTTCTGGCTCAAAAAGCAAAGCGGGTTTTTGGTGTGGAAATTGTACCTGAAGCAATTGAAGATGCGAAGAGAAATGCCGATCTGAATGGAATGACAAATGCTGAGTTTGCTGTTGGTGAAGCGGAGGTTGTTATTCCGGAATGGTACAAGCAAGGGAATACGGCAGATGTCATTGTTGTGGATCCTCCTCGTAAGGGCTGTGATGAGGCACTGTTGAAGACCATTATAGAGATGAAGCCTAAACGTGTTATTTATGTGTCTTGTAATCCCGGTACGTTGGCAAGGGATTTGCAGGTGCTTGAGTTAGGCGGATATGAAACGGTTGAAGTGCAGCCTGTTGATATGTTTCCTCATACGACACATGTTGAAGTTGTGACGAACATGAAATTGAAAATGTAACCCAATATTAAACTCTTCCGAACCAAAAAAAACATTTCCGATTCAGGCTCGATTACAGTGAAAATAAACATTTCCGATTTTCGACTCTGACTCAATATCATCCCGGTTTTTCCTCAT